>Ga0315543_1000302_pt1 | contig 63385 bp, 50 predicted proteins | sample SalMarSW160210MG_2_FD_203098 | JGI IMG/M metagenome (GOLD analysis project Ga0315543, IMG submission 203098) | Salt marsh sediment microbial communities from the Plum Island Ecosystem LTER, Massachusetts, United States - Salt Marsh Sediment SW1601-210 ... | reverse complement strand
AGCCGAACAATGAAGGGGGCGGACTTGAACCTTTGCGGTGTTGAGGTGATACGTTCCGCCAGAAGTATTCTTAGCGTTGATAACCTCCACATCGCTCCGGGCAGTTTTGTCGGAATAATTGGTGCAAATGGCGCAGGCAAAACGACTTTGCTGAAGGTTTGCTGCGGCCTTATCAAGCCGAATCGGGGCACAGTCACATTCGACAAAAGGGACATAGCGAGACTTAGCGGCTGGAGTAAAGCGAATCTTCGGAAACGGATCGGCTACATCCCACAAGCGACTGAATATAATTCTGATCTGCCTTTTACTGCGCGTGAAATCGTTGCTATGGGCCGAACAAGTGTTAAGCCTCTATTGGTTCCTTTGACAAGAGGCGATTACGAGACCGTCGATGAGTGGATGGACCGTTTCGGTCTTAGCGACTACCGGAACCGTACATTTAGAAGCCTTTCGGGAGGAGAACAGCAAAAGATTCTGATAGCCAGAGCAATGGTGCAGGGACCGGAACTGTTGATGCTCGACGAGCCTTGCTCGAATCTTGACTTCAAATGGAAGTACCAGATCACCGAGATCATTGACCAGTTGCATCAACAGACAAATGTAACAGTTCTTATGGTTTCTCACGATACCAGCTTGCTGCCTTCGCGATGCGGGAGAATTATCCTTTTACACTATGGAAAGATTGTAGCTGAAGGCAATGTCGGCAAGGTTCTGTCATCAGGCGAATTTGAGAGTGTTTACGGCTGCCGTGTCGTGACCACCGAAATTGGGGGAAGAAAGTATGCTATTGTTGAAAATAGTGGACGGCAAGTGAGTTTGTGACAGAACAGTAACATAGTTGCTATGGATCCATTTTTCCATTTAGTTGTTTTAGCGGCTACGCTGGCAGGCGCTAGTTGTGGTTTGCTTGGGGTATATGTTGTAGGCTTGCGGTTGCCATTTATCGGTATCTGCATCTCACACGCTGCTATGGCGGGCACGATTTTTTCTTTTGTTCTGGGCCTGAATCCGGTGTGGGGGCCAGTAGCATTTTCCGCGATCGCCTCAGTTGGTTTGGCGGCACTTCGACCTGATAGGTTAAGGCTCGATCCGGGGGTGATTCTGGCGATACTTTTTTCAGTTATGCTTGGTCTTACATTTATTGGCTTCGGGCTTATGCAAGGCAGCCGGTCGGAGGTTCTGGGCTTACTCTGGGGCAGCATACTCTTTGTCAAGAAACAGAATGTTGTCATTATTACGTTAGTTGCTATCATTCTTGCAATATTTGCGCTCGTCTTTAGTAAGGAAATGAAAGTGCTGTTGTTTAGCCGGCCTATTGCGGCGGCAACCGGCGTTCATGAAACCTTTGTTTACTGTATGTTCTTAGCGCTGTGTGGGACGACTTTGGCGGTGAACTTACCACTTGTTGGGGGCTTAATGATTTTTAGCCTGATTACCTGCCCAGCCGCCGCGGCATATCAACTGTGTCGAGGTTACCGAGCAGTCGTAACTGTCTCGCCGATTCTGGGGGCACTAAGCGCTCTGGGTGGTTTTTTGGCATCATACTTCTTGAACTTGCCGACCGGTGCGTGTATCGTCATTGCTGCCGCGGCAATTTTTGGCGTTGCTGCTGCCTATAGAGCTTTCTGGGGCAGAATCGATTGAGCAAGACTCTGGGCTTAGCAGCTTTAGCACGTGCACCGGATGGAGCGGCTTGCTATCAATTCTCTGTTGGCATAGCCCAAAATTACTTGCTACTTTATGAAGTGGCACTTAAAATGGGAACTTCTACTTTGAAGAATAAGGGGATGAATAATGTTGGCGAGATTAAATAGCGTCACACTTGAAGGCATAGAGGGTATAATTTGTGAGGTAGAAGTAGATGTCGCTCGCGGAGGATTTGAAAAATCCGTTATCGTTGGGCTGCCCGATGCCGCTGTAAAGGAAAGCATAGAAAGAGTCAAAAGCGCAATTATCAATAGCGGCTACGCCCATCCCAAAACTCAGTCATTGATAAACCTAGCCCCTGCAGATGTAAAGAAGGCTGGACCTGCGTTTGATCTACCCATAGCTCTCGGCATGCTCGTCGGACAGGGTATCCTAACCAGTTCTTCTGTTAGGGATTTCGTTATTGTAGGTGAGCTGGCTCTGGACGGCAGAGTAAGACCAATCAATGGCGTCCTAAGTATGGCGATAACCGCAGCGGCGAATGGTTTTAATCGCTTGATTGTACCTTTGGAAAACGCCAGAGAGGCGGCTGTTGTCCAGGACATAGATGTCTTTGGTGTTGGCTCGCTCACTCAGGCGGTTGGGCTTTGCTCCGGCCAGTTGCCGCTTGAGACAACTACAGTGGACGTAGAAGAAATTTTCAATGTTGCGTCAAATTACGAGGTTGATTTTGCAGACGTTAAGGGTCAAAAAAGTGTCAAGCGGGCCCTTACCATTGCCGCAGCAGGGGGACACAACATCATGATGATAGGTCCACCGGGTGCTGGAAAAACAATGCTCGCTCAGAGATTGGCTACCATTCTGCCGCCCCTGAGTCTGGAAGAATCGCTCGAGACCACGCGAGTATATTCAGCTGTGGGCCTGTTGGATAAAGACAAAGCACTGTTGGCTGTCCGGCCAGTTCGGATGCCGCATCATTCGGCCAGTGGCGCAGCTCTGATTGGTGGTGGTACAACACCACGCCCGGGAGAACTGTCGTTGGCACATTTTGGAATACTGTTTCTCGATGAATTTGTCGAATTTCCACGGCATGTTCTCGAAATGATTCGTCAGCCATTGGAGGACGGCTTTGTGATTGTCTCGAGGGCCAAGAAAACAATTAAGTTTCCAGCCCAATTCATGTTTGTCGGAGCTATGAATCCCTGTCCATGCGGTTATTTAGGCAGTGATGTAAGAAGGTGCAAGTGTACACCCGGACAGATCGCAAGATATCTGTCAAAGGTTTCTGGACCATTGGTAGACAGAATCGACATACACATCGACGTCCCACCGATAGGTTTCAGCAAGCTGCGATCAGGACTGAGTCAGCTTGACTCTGTAACAATTAGACAGGAGGTTGTCAGAACAAGACAGATCCAGGCAGAGCGTTTTGGCAATGGTAAAATCATGACAAATGCCAGAATGAGCCATAAACAAGTGGAGCAGTTCTGCAAACTCGACCATCCCAGCGAACAGATACTCAAGCAGGCAATGATCGAGTTAGGTTTGAGTGCCAGGGCGCACGATAAGGTCTGCAAACTCTCCCGTACTATAGCCGACCTGGCGGGCGAGGAAAACATCCAGTCCGAGCACCTCGCAGAAGCAATAAGCTACCGAAAATTGGATAGAAAATTGTGACTCTGCCATCACGCTTAATTCTCCACAGAACTTTAGTATGTCGAATAGTCAGCCAGTATTACAGCCAATTCATTACATAAAGGCCACGCTTGGAATCAGGTAGCAAGAAAAATTTTTGTTGTTTTTGCCTCGTCCCGATGGGAAACAAACCCCAATTCAAGGTCAATCACCTCCTAAACTTGTATTTTATAGGACGAGCAAAACGTTGTCTGATTTTTTTATTTAATCCAGACAATACTTGTGCCGATAAAACTATTGAAAGATCAGACTATGTAGAGATGAGAAAGGAGAGTTAAGATGGGGATTCAAAATTGGTCTGAAGACATCATTCTTGTTGAGCTACCTCAAGAACCAGAGATGGGCGATGAGCTCAAAACGGTAATTGAGATCGTACGTGATAGAGGTGACTGTGACGTTGTAACTGATTTCTCCTGCGTTGATATTGTGACCTCGTCAAGCCTATCAAAGCTGTTGAAACTGCGAAAACTCCTGGGTGACTGTGGGCATCGGCTTGTTTTCTGCAGCGTTGCTGCCGCGACGAAAGGTATTTTTACGGTGACGGGGCTTGATGGCATTTTTGAAGTTGCTGACGACAAATTTGTTGCTTTGGCCAGTCTGCAAATGGTCGGTTAACAAACAGCAAAATCGTAAACTTTCGACGAGTTTGATTAACGTAATTTTTGGTTGCTCTGTCTTTTTGCGATGCAATGTCCCAAGTCCTTGTTGAGCTGACTACGAAGATCACTGACATTAGCGATATTCGTAATCCGCTCGCAAGGGGGAGGTAAGAAGCACCTTTACAGTATGCTGCAAGATCGGAATTTCACGCTTAGGATGTAGCCGAATGAATAAAAAATCTCTCAAGCAAATTGAACAGATAATAGGCTATGAGTTTTCTAATAGTGGGCTCTTATCAAAAGCATTTACTCACTCTTCTACGGTCAATGACCGTCTATTGAGCAACGAGAGACTGGAGTTTCTGGGCGATGCAATTTTGTCTACAGTCATTTGCCAGACTCTTTTCGAGCAGTTTAAGGATTGCCTGGAAGGTGATTTAACAAAAATGAAGAGCATGCTGGTCTCTCGCGGAACCTGTGCTCGAGTTTCCAGGCGCCTTGGCCTACAGAAATTCCTGAAGGTTGGTAAAGGAATGGAGTCAAACCGTACTCTGCCAATTTCACTTGTGGCGGGTCTGTTAGAGGCCGTTATAGGCGCAGTCTATATCGAGGGCGGATTTGATGAAGCACGAGCTTTCATATTGCGGAGTTTTCGTCCCTTAATCGACCAGATCGACGTAGAGCAAGCTCATGGTAACTATAAATCTTTACTGCAGCAATATTCTCAAGAGCAGTTCAACGCCACACCGGTTTATATGCTGCTCGATGAGAAAGGCCCTGATCATAATAAATGTTTTGAAATTGAGGTGGTTATAGCAGAACGTCACTTCTCAGGTGCCTGGGGCGCAAATAAAAAAGAAGCTGAGCAAAAAGCCGCATTTAACGCCCTCGTCGAATTAGGTGTACTTGAGGGGTCCTCACCAGATAAAGGTGATTAAGACGCCAGTTAAGCTAAAACTCTTCACAATTATTCAGTAATCAGCCACGCTAAAGCATACAGAATACACGCGGTAACGGTTATGAACACAACAATTGAGCCGAACAGAATTGTTGCTTCTTTGATAAAAGCTCGCAGAGCGACTTTCCTGGCCTTCGTAGCTTTATAGACCACAGCTATCGCAGCAGCCAAAGGCAACAGCCATAACATAGACTGCGGATTCATCCCGATCTTCTCAGGCGTGGTGAACGTACCTAAAATCTCAGCAATAACTGCCCACATTTCAATTTTTACTTTTTTTAGTCACTCTCAAATGGGCCATATAAACAGCGTTTACGATACACAAAAGATTAAGCAAACCGGCGATACTCGTATATATCTGCCCAATCTCATTCGGCCTGCTGTAGACGGGATAAGCTCCTGTCACGGTCAACCGCCCCAGAAGTGCTACCATCGGCGAATTCATAATCTGTGCAGCATACCACGGCTTGGCTCCAACAGGGTCAATCACACCAATCGAGCCGATGTACAAACCCATAAAAAAAGTCAGCGCAATAGTGACAAGAATGATTACTGCACGCCTATTTTCGCGTAACACAAAATGTCCTCCGCCCGGGATAAGCCAAGCCGCCAATCCCACGATCAGAAGAAACGCTGTACTGTTTTCCCTCGACTGCTGTGCTGTCACGATTCCTCTTCCCGTTCATTGGGCACGCTAACTCGCCCTTGGTCCTTGGATTGTTCAACCTGCCGAAACTTCATGCGTTTGAGTATGTTTTCAGGATTGAAATACACTGCTGCCAAGCTCTGAGACTGAATATGGTCTTCATGGGATAATTGCGTCGCCTTGATCTTTTCGTACTCTTGCTGGTCAAGGCGCTGTATTGAAATACTTCTGATAACATAATAACTCATATTGGGCTTGAACTCGACTATTAAAGGAACCTCGTCAGCACTATCGCTTTCATTCGGTACAAGCGAATAAAGCAAGTCAACGAATTGTTTTCTTGCCTCGGCTTCTCTACGCAACAGCGATGAAACAGGATTACCTGAATTGTGCAATGCCATCATACCCAATCGACCATTTGGGATTCTCTGCATACCTATCAAACTCTCCAATTTGAAAACATTCGGGTCGTTCGAGTCTTGTCCAGCTTGTCCATAGAGTCCGTTAAACTCATCAAGTGCGCTTTCCCATTCCTTGTCTGCAGCTAGTTTGATAAACTCCTCCGCTTTGAGCTTGGTAGTTTCCAATGCAGCAAGCTTCTTCAGGTCTTCAATCACTCTCTCTTTGACAGAAAAGATATTTTCGCTTTCCGCAAGAGGATTCTGATCAAGTTCAAGAGTCTTCGTGCTGAAAACCTGATCAATATTTTCCGGCTCACCGGCTTTTTGAGCCTTGATTACCCGAACAAGAGCAATAATCTTGCCTGATATATCTTTAGCCATTCGGCCGAAGGGATCCTTGACGGGCCCGATATTTTCATAGAGCTTGGGTTCTCGTACGCCAGATAGTACCATATCGACAGCCTGCAATTGTTCGATTGAAAAAACAAGCTGACTCAATCGCACAGGATTATACCCAGGGGACATCAGGCACAAAGTGCCAAGATATTTGTCAGCGTGCATATCTGCTGCACTAAGTAAACCTGTCTGCCCTGTGTATATCTTAACTTTGTACTTATCGGCTAATTGCTCAGCGATGTCATGATAGTTGCCAAGCAAATCCTTCATCTGATCAGGACTGAGAACTTCCCGATCCACTTCTATACCTTCAAGAGGAGCTTCGACAAGTAGTTTGGCCTCGTTAAGTATTTGCTCAGCCTTCGAATTAATCTTGTCCCGCAGAAGCTGTCTCGAAATCATGTCTGTAACCTCCGCGTAGCCCCTGACTTTCTCAATTAGTGGTGAGTTGGGATCATTGGGATCGGACGGTACCGCAGTCGTGAACAATCGATCTCTATTTCTCTGATAATACTCTTCCACTTCCTCTTGCGTAGGATCAGTGATTAGTTGCGAAATATCATCGAGCTTAACAGCAATGTATTCCAGTTGAGCTCTGTCTGACAGTTTGTAACCAAAGCCGTATAGATTTTCGTAGCTCACTTCGCCGGCAAAAAATCTCTTGTATTTGTTGAAGTGCTCAAGAATCTTTTCCTCCACCGGCGGTTTCTGCATATCCGCAAACACAGCCGAGTCGAATCTAACAATTTCAATATCGATTGTCTCATTCTCCCAACTAATCATGTGCCTTATCTGGGATTCCGTAACATCCTCCGTCAAACAGATTATCTGTGCATACTGCCAAACGGCCATCAACTTACCAAATGTCGATAGTATCTGTTGCTCAGAGACTCCCAGCCGATTCATCATAAAAGCCATCATCTGCGAGTAAGTCTGGCCCTGGAACAGTTGCGGTACTGCTTGCCCGAGTAATTGGCCAACTTCTTCATTAGATACCCTGACTCCTGCAGTTTGTGCCTCCTTGTTCAATAGCAACCAATAGAAACTTCGCGGTATAGTATGTATGTAGATGTCGCTGATCTGCCTGTCACGGATTCGGTATCTGTTTACTCGTATCGCCTGTTTTATCTGAGCGGTCAACGCTGGTGAGCCTATTCTCTCCGAAAACAACAACTCACCCAAGAAAACACCATGTAGGTCCAAGGATCTGAGCATATCAGGACATCGGAGCATATTCAAAATTTCAAGTTCACGCCGAGCTTTGAGCATATCACGGTTCGTTATTTTTTCGCCGTCTCCAAAATAGGCGATTGTCTTACCTAATCCCCTGCCTGACTGAAGTAGATACGTTAGTGCTGAACCACCTATGAAGCCAAAAAGTATAACGATAACGACAACCGCCATTATTTTCGTATTGTTCTTCCTAAGCCACTTGACCAAGTTCATAATATTTGCTCCAAATACAACCGGTTGTAACCGGTCCTGTTTACGTAGTTCCAAGAGTTGAAAGTATATGCATGTGCACGAGCTTTGCAAGAAAAATAGCGTCCAGATGAAAAGGCCTAAACAGAGTTAATTAGTTTGAAGCTCACAGCCTACATCTTTATGATATGAGCCAAAGAAATGAATGAACAAAAAACATATCCAAAATCTACAAGTGCATTCGCTCGGGCAGGTAATTTTATACCGGGCGGTGTAAACTCCCCGGTAAGGGCCTTCGGAGGGGTAGATATGGATCCACTTTTCATCGAGCGTGCAGCCGGTTCAAAGCTCTACGATATCGATGGCAACGAATACATTGACTACGTAGGTTCCTGGGGACCGATGATACTGGGACATGCTCATCCGAAGGTTATAGAAGCTATTCAGACTGCTGCGCAGAAAGGAACCTCTTTCGGCGCACCAACCTTGGCTGAGACCACACTGGCTGAAAAAATAGTTACTGCTTTCGATTCTATTGAAAAAGTCCGGCTGGTTAACAGTGGTACCGAGGCGGTAATGACCGCTATCAGACTGGCTCGTGCGTATGCCAAAAAGGATTTAATAATAAAAATGGCTGGCTGCTACCACGGCCATAGCAATTCACTTCTTGTTGCTGCTGGTTCTGGACTTGCCGAGGGAGGAACCGCCTCAAGTGCTGGCGTGCCTGATGCGTTAGCTAAGCTAACAATAGTATTGCCCTATAACGACGCAGATGCAGTAAAAGCCGCCTTCGACAGGCACAAAGGTAGAATCGCAGCCGTACTGGTAGAGCCAATCGCAGCAAACATGGGCGTTATACCCCCGGCAGATGGCTATCTCAGAACGATTAGGCAATTATGCAATCAAAACGATTCGCTCTTGATATTTGACGAAGTCATAACCGGCTTTCGTGTAGCTCGTGGCGGAGCGCAGGAGCTTTTTGGAATTGGTGCTGATATCACCTGTCTTGGCAAGATTATCGGAGGAGGATTACCACTTGCAGCAGTTGGTGGCAGAGCTGATATTATGGATATGCTCGCACCACTTGGCCCGGCTTATCAAGCCGGGACACTAAGTGGCAACCCGATAGCAACCGCAGCAGCAAACGCCACATTAGATTTACTCGATGCTCCATGCTGGATTCTCGATTCTCGTCGAGTTTCCAGTTACAATTATCTCGAAGCGAGAGCAGCCTTGTTGGAGACTGGCCTGGCTGAGGCAGCTCAAAAAGCAGATGTCGCCGTAGAAATTAATCGTGTCGGCTCCATTATGAGTTGCTTCTTTACGAATAAACCTGTGCGGAACTTTGCTGATGTTCAGTCAACAAACATCGCACAATTTAAGAGGTTCTTTATGGAAATGCTAAGGCAAGGCATTTACCTCGCTCCAAGCGCTTATGAAGCGATGTTTGTTTCACTGGCTCATACAAAAAGTGACATTAGCAGAACTATTGAAGCTGCCGAAAGAAGTCTGCACAGACTCAAAAAATAGCGTACGATGGCCCAAAAATTGTCCCATAGACTAAACGTTGGCGGTCGGAAACTACTCCAGATGTCATACGTTGCTCTGGGGAATCGTCATTTACCGCTTTTCTTAGCTGTCTTGGCCGGTGCAGTGATGCTTCCTTCGCTAAAATACAGATGGTTCTGGGACGATTTAATCATTCGAGCACGGATGCTTGAACCTCCTCAATACCGTCAATGGCTGAACCGGACAGGCTTACCACCTCTAAAATCAGGAGGCCTTTCGACAACACTCTCGGAAATGTATGCCTTTGCGGGGCGCCAGGGTGATCCGAACATGATTGTCGAAACCGGCTATCTTCCGTGGTGGACATATCCAGAAGGCCGAGCATCGTTTTGGCGACCGCTAACGAGCTTTACTGTATGGCTGGATTACCAGATGTTTCCAAATTGTGGGGCCTTACAGCATCTGCACAACATTGCCTGGTTCGCGGCAGCAGTGGCCCTTGTCACGTGTCTTTATCGACGACTAATAAGACCAGTATGGGTCGCTGGCTTGGCAGCGTTGATATACGCTATTGATGGGAGTCACTATTTCCCTGTGGTTTTTTTGTCTCATCGAAATTCTCTGCTTGCCTTGTTCTTCGGCGCACTTGCCCTGCTGATGCACGATAGGTGGCGCAGAAAAAATTGGATACCAGGAATGAATCTTTCTATCTTGTTTCTGGGGATGTCATTACTATCGGCTGAGGCGGGCTTGGCAACTCTAATTTACCTCGCCGCATACGCTCTGTTCCTGGATCGCGGAAGGCGGCTTCACCGGCTTCTCAGCTTGGTCCCGAGCATAATGGTAGTCGGTATCTGGCGCCAGTTTTATTGCGCACTGGGCTACAGAACACACAGTAATGGGCTGTATATCGACCCAGGACAGGAACCTTTGCGCTTCGCTGGGTTAGTGATGGAACGTGCTCCGCTTTTACTCTTCGGGCAGTTTGGTTGGCAGCCATCGGATATCTACAACAGTTTGTCAAGCTCAGCAAGGCTTTTAATGCTGATCGTAGCTTTAAGTTTTGTTACTTTTGTTCTGGTTATGTTCCTGCCTTTGATAACGAAGGATCGTGTGGCGAGGTTCTGGCTGGCGGGTATGTTGTTTGCCCTGGTGCCGATTTGCGCGACAATGCCTTCGAACCGCAATCTGATTTTCGCCAGTATTGGTGGAACCGGACTTGTGGCACAATTCATAGGTGGTCTGTTCACCGGAGAAAGTTGGCTGCCCAAATGGCGTCTGTGGCGGGTATCGGCCTGGCTGCTATGCGCGGTGTTTCTAGTGACACATCTGATAGGGCCGAGCATCAGCAAGGCCATACTTCCAGGTTATTTCGCTGGGCGGATTATGGCAGTAAATGCGTTAATGGAGGTCGGCTCGCCACCTGGATCTGAGAATCAGGGTTTAGTAATAGTCAACGCCCCTAATCCCTGCAGTTTTATAGCAATGCCTGCCTATTATTGCCTGAACGACCGGCCCTTACCGAGATATGTGCGTATTCTTGCAGGGGCGTTTAGTCCGCTTGAAATAATTCGAACTGAAAGCAATGCTATTGTTGTCAGGGCAACATCCGGCAGCCTTCTATCGTGTGACCCGAACCAGAGCGTCCGTAAGCATTGGGCCTATCACTTCGAGGACTTTAACAGGTGCTTCCGAGACAAGTCAAAGCCGCTGCGTATCGGTTATCAAGGAGAACTTAGCCAAATGTCGATCGTGGTCAAGTGCATTGACAGCGATGGTCAACCAACAGAAGCACTGTTTCGATTCACTACATCACCTGATGACAAGTCCCTGCGGTGGCTCTGGTGGGATTGGCAAACAAAACGATATTATCCTTTCTCCGTCCCGGCACTTGGAGAAACAGCCTATCTGCCAGGCCCGTTTGACAAATCTCGCTTCAAAATTCCTATGGAAGCAGATATGCAGAAAGACAAACCCCCCAATTATGAGTAGTAAAGCGCTATTCCCGTTCGAGATACGCTTCACGATTCACGAGATACGAGCTTGAGCCGCCGTAGACAAAACGCATCTGACCAACATTTGGAATCCATCTCAGCGAGACTATGCCATAGACTATTCGCATAATAGGATTTCGAGTGCCCGTGCTCAGAAGAGAGGTTTTCAGGCTTTCCGGCCAAGGAAACTCGAAGCCGCTGGGCCAATAGACAAAAAGGGCTTTGCCAACCAGATAGTCGCGAGGAACAATACCTGCTCGAGGAGGTAAACAGCCTTTTGTCGCCTTATCTGGCTGGGCCCACCACCGACCATCCTCACTGTTGGGACTATTGTCACCAAGTACAAAGAATTCGTTGTCTCTCAGGACAAAAGGATTACCCTGCGTGGCTCTGCCGGGCTTTCTTCCATAGAAATTGACGCTGGTATAATGTATATCTCTGAAAATGGCTATGTGAGAAAGAGTCAACTTGCCGGAGCCGGCAATCTCAATCCGGGGGACATTAGCATCAGATCGACTCAGACTATCAGGCAAGCGTCCAAGATCATAGGTCAGTTTTTTGCTGCCAAACTGAAAGATCAGTTGATGATCGACGTTCACAAACTTAGTGAGAATGTAATTGCCTATAGTGGGTAATTCAATTGGCTCTCGGATCAGCACTGTCTCGTTTCCCCCATCGAGTTTCGCTATAGCCATTTCGCCTTTCAAATCTACCCTTGCTTTGTATCGAACTCCATATTTACTAAGAACTATTCCGATATGTCCATCTGGCGTGGCGGATTGTACATAGAAACGCACTTGCAGGTCGCTGCACTCGGGCATACGACTATCTCTGCCAACATCATTGTAAGCGTAGGTAGCTTTAAGGACGTTGGCAGAGAGTCCACCGTAAATCAGCGTACTACTTTGATTTGCTGGGCAATCCAAATGAAACTGTGTGGGATCATTCTCGTCCACTTCCCAATTTGAATCAGCAAAATTAAACGGCGGACGCCACTTGTTCCCATTGAAGGAATGCTGATTCGGATTGACAGGCTGGTAGTCATTATCATATATCGTCATCCAAAGCTCGTCCTGAACGTGGGGCGGCTTGCGGCTGATTCTACCATCAATGTATACGTCACCATCAATGATTTCCACCTGCTCACCGGAAAGTCCAATTAGCCGTTTTATATAATTTTCCGAGGGATTCCGTGGATTCCTGAAGACTATCACGTCCCATCGTCTGGGCTCCACGAATTGATAAATGCACTTTAGCACAAGTAAGCGATCACCGTTTGCCACCGGCAATTGGATACCGGAGCGCAGGTAATGACCACAACTTGGGCAGTGTGTCGGCCGCCGTAATGTGACTTCGCCAGGCGGCATTGTATCCTGTGGCAGTCCGTAACTCTGGGGAGTAAAACCGTGATTATACCGGTATCCGCATTGCGGGCAACGCAATCGGAAATGTGCTCCTCTAAGGGTATCAGCCATGCTACCGGTGGGTATACGGAAGGCTTCCATCACAAAAGCTCGAAAGACAAAGGCCAAAATGAAAGCCGTTATCAACCACTCAAATGTATTTGCAATTTCAGATGCTCTGTCTTTCCTTTTTCGATGAGCCTTACTGGAACTGTCCTTTTCTGTTTTACTTGGAGACATTGACACTTATCCTACCAAAAAGCCAACATTGCACGTCATTACGCCCTAAAGCCGTTTAACTCAAACAAATAAGGATTCCTAATACAGGCGCTGCGATAAATGCTACTTTACAGACAAGCCGCAGCTAAACTTGCAGATATAGAAGCTATGATTATGCCAATAGACCTCTATATGGTCAACAAGCTATTTTGTTTGTGAGTGTCTCTTGCATATGGGATTGACAGCAGGTAACGTAAACAGAACGTTGGTTTCTCAGAACAAAATGATACAATAATGACTATGAAATGGCAACGGCTGCAGAGCCAAAATTTGAATCCAAAATTAATCCACTAAAGGCAAACGCAATGTGGAGCTTAAAGGAACCTGAGCCGGCAAAGCTTATAGTCGGCATTTTAGCTGCCAATACGGGTTGCCTCGACGCTGCTATTAAGGCCGTCAGTGCCAGGCTTGGAAAAACTGATTTGATAAGTGACGTTTGGCCCTTTGACCAAACCGACTACTATAAAGAACAGACAGGGTCGCACATCCTAAGGCAATTTGTCAGCATTGAATGTTTAATTGATCCGTCAGACCTGGCAAAAGTAAAACATCAGACGAACCATCTTGAACAAGAACTGGCACAAAAATTGGCGCTGCCATTGTCAAGACCCGTGAATCTGGACCCGGGTATAATCGAACCATCTAAACTTGTTTTGGCCTCAACAAAAAATTATTCGCACCGTATATATATCGGCGAAAAGATTTACGCCGAAGTCACACTTGTCTTTGACAGCGGTGCTTGGCGTGCTTTACCATATACATATCCGGATTACAAACAGCAGCATTATCTTGATTTCTTCGATAGAGTTAGGGCCCGGCTGCTGGAGCAGCTAAGAGACAAAGAACAAACACATTAGGTGGTAACAATGCTGGGCATATTGGCGGCGCTTTTGCTCATTGGTTCATTTGCACTATCGGTACTGTTAACAGCCATCGTTCGAAAACTGGCACCCCGTGTAGGTTTACTCGCACATCCGACGGCTGACAGGCACCACCGAGCAATCATCCCACTCGGCGGTGGCATCGCAATCTTCACAACACTCGCCATTGCTATGATTATTGCGGTCATAACTGGAAGGCTTTTCGCCGCACCAAATCGCTTAGACTGGCTTGTTAGAGTTACGAATCTTAACCCCGTAGACTTTTTCGCAAGGCTTGATGAGCTTGTGGTCATCCTATTATGTACCTTCGTACTTTTTCTGCTCGGCCTGTGGGATGACAAAAAACCGCTGGGGCCATTTCTGAAACTGTCTATCCAATGTATAGTGGCTATGGTAGCTGCGAGCATAGGTGAAGTACGGGTGGAACTATTCATCGAAAACAAGCTCGCTACTTCTTTTCTTTCAGCTATCTGGATAATCCTTATCATAAATGCATTTAACTTCCTCGACAACATGGATGGCGCTTCTGCCGGCATTGCTGTTATTGCAAGTTCCATTCTATTTATTGCCGCTGCTGTGAGTGGGCAGATGCTTGTCGGGGGGCTGGCGCTTGTGTTTATTGGAACACTGTTGGGATTCCTTGTTTTCAATTTCCCCCCTGCGAAGATCTTCATGGGAGATGCCGGCTCTCTTGTTATTGGATTTCTTGTTGCACTGCTGACTCTGCGCACAACCTACTATAATCAAGCACAAAGTGGTCCCTGGTATCCGGTTTTGATGCCACTGGTTGTCATGGCAGTTCCACTATACGACTTTGTCAGTGTAACCATCTTACGAATCAGCCAGGGTAAAAATCCTTTTATCGGCGACACCCAACACTTCTCTCATAGATTAAAAAACCATCGCCTGACCGATACGCAGGCTGTTCTTACATTGTATTTAGCCACCCTATGTACCGGGCTCGGGGCAGTGTTCCTATACCAGGTCAATACTGCGGGCGCAATCTTGATTTTCGCGCAGACGTTTCTGATACTAGCTATTATTGCTGTCTTTGAGTCTACTGCTAAAAATGAAAAAGCCTCCGAATGATGCAGACGCCCATAAATCTAAGAGCGTTGTTCTGTTGGAACACATCTTATTAATTGTATGTCTCTGTGTTCTCGCACTTCGCACTACGTTCACAGAAAGTCCGACAATTCAAATTCAGATGCTCTCCATTAACCTGGGTGACACTGTTTACAGCCTGTCTATCTCAGCGGTACTCATACTGTCTTTGATTCTGTGGCTGGTCTGGGTTTGCTGCACAGGCAGATTCATATACCGCATCAGTGGTATTGAGGTAGGCCTGTGTGTGTTTATATTGGCCGCTCTAATTTCCGGCACCGGAGCCTCTGATAAAAGAATGGCGATTAGTCACTTTGTAGTCACTTTAGCTCCGGCGTTGTGCGCTATTCTGCTGGTGCAGATATTAAACTCGACAGATAAAATCAGAGTTGTTCTGGTTGTAGTTGTCGCTCTGGGGATTGTGTGTGCCTATCAGTGCACGGAACAGCTACTTGCCAGCAATCAGATGACAATCGAACAGTATGAACAAGCGCCGGAGACAATACTCGGACCGCTCGGCATAGAAAAGGGAAGCCTTCAGCAGTTTCTTTTTGAGCACAGACTGTATTCACGAGGTGTCCGTGGGTATTTTACAACAAGCAATTCGGCTGGTTCATTTCTGCTGTTGGCGTCCTTTGCCGCCATTATCCTATTTATGGATAGATGGAATAACCGAAAATCCACGCCCTCGGTATATCTTCTCGCCTCCGGCACTCTAACAGTAATAGTTATTTTTAGTCTTGCATTAACACGCAGCAAAGGTGCCATCTTAGGATTCCTGTTTGCTTTAGCGACGTTTGTTGCGTATTCACGCTATGCAGCTTGGCTGAAAGCATACAGAAAAACTTTATTGGTCACATCATTATCGCTGGTTATTATGATAGCATCGGCCGTAATATGGTTTGGATTGAAGTACGGCCGTCTGCCCGGTGGAAATTCAATGCTGGTCAGAGGGCAATATTGGCGAGCCTCGATCCAAATGTTTGCTGATCATCCTCTCAAGGGCGTCGGACCTGGCAACTTTGGTTATTTCTATCCCCGCTATAAACCGCCTGAGGCAATTGAGTCTGTCGTGGACCCGCATTGTTTTCCTCTCAGTATTCTGACACAATACAGCCTGATTGGTCTTGTTGGATTTCTATCCATGCTCTTTGTGCCATTATGGAAGACAACACGCACTTTTGCGCCCGCTCCATCATCAAATTCAAGTCAGGCACAGTCCAATTTCAAGATCGGCAAGATCACCCTGCTACTGATTGTCTCAGTGGCGCTATTGCTTAATCGGCTGATTAGTATGCCAATGCCTTTTGCTACTGATCCTGTAGCAGCCGTCTATGTGGCAGTCACCTTAAACATTATCCCCGTAGCCATATTTATCATATCCTTTTTGCTTTTAATTGCACCATTAAGGACTCCGCGAAACACAGCTAATATGGTCTCGGAAAAGATAGTCAGCGTCGCTATCTTCTGTGCCATATTAGGCGTTCTATTTCATAGTCTAATAGATTTTGCCATCTTTGAACCGGGCGTATCCACAACGCTATGGGTCCTCTTGGCATGTCTGATTGCAATAGTGTCAGGTAGGAATCCACGAACATCGCTTGTTCTCAAAATTCCGCCTTTGTTGAGCGTTCTTTTGGCTGTCGCAGGATTGATATTAGCATTAGCATATATATGCTATGCTTTTATTCCAGTGATTGGAAGTACGGCCAAAATCCGGCAGGCACGCCAAGCTGTTTTAATTGGGCAATTCGAACAGGCCCACATCCTCTTAGCTGAAGCTGCCAATGCAGATCGACTCTGCCCGGCGGCATCGAGCTTGAACGGTCAACTCTACCTGCAACAGTATTACCAGACAACACAAACAGAGCCAGACCTACTCGAAAAAGCAAAGCAGTCTCTTCAAACCGCTATCAGACGTAACCAAGCTGATTTTAAGAACTACGAAAAGCTCAGCACAATTTACCTGCTGCTTGATGAATCCCAAAAAGCCTTTGAGACATGTCTTGAGGCAGTTGACCGGTATCCCGGTTGCGGCCGGTTGCATTTCATGCTTGCTCAAATTGCAGAACAGTTAGGAAGGAATGAATTTGCTCTACAACAATATGAAAAGACCATTCAAATCGAAGATAGCTATCGCCGTCAGTTTCGGACTATGTACCCTCTGCGAGAAGATACCATCAGTCGGCTTGGCGACGATAAATACAAACTGGCAAAAGAGAAAATCAAAGACCTTATACAGTGACTAACGATTACAGCGCTGACGCACAACGATTTAAGAAATCTTTGCCATCACCTCGTCGGGTATGTCAAAGTTTGCGTATGCATTTTGAACATCATCGAGGTCTTCAATCGCTTCCATCAGCGAGATTATCTTACGGGCTATTTGCGCGTTGTTTACGGCCACCGTGTTCTGCGGAACCATTGAAATCTCAGTTACTTCCATAGGTATTTCTTTTTCCTGCAGAGCTTTCTTAAGCTGCTCATAGGCACCCGGGTCGCACGTTATCTCATAAACGTCGCCATTAGTCTGCATATCATCGGCACCGGCACCGAGCGCTATTTCTAAAAGCTGTTCTTCGTTTACTGTGGCTGTATTTACTGTGATTAGTCCCTTTTTACTGAACATCCAGTTGACGCAGCCGCTTGTTCCAAGCGAACCTCCATGTCTTTCAAAAATCCTCTTGATCTCAGGCCCGGTTCGATTTCGATTATCAGTAAGCACTTCGAGCATGACAGCTATGCCGTTAGGACCGTAACCCTCATAGAGTACTTCCTCAAAATTAACGCCTTCAAGTTCACCGGTGCCCTTTTTGATAGCCTTTTCGATAGTATCTTTCGGCATGTTCGCCGCTTTGGCCTTGTCTATTGAATACCTCAACGCCAGATTTGTACTGGGGTCGCCACCTCCATTCTTAGCTGCAACTATTATCATTCGGGCGATTTTGCTCCAAAGCTTACCTCTCTTGGCATCTATAACAGCCTTTTTGTATTTTATTCCCGCCCAGTGAGAATGACCAGACATACATGCTCCTAACCAAATCCACTAACGATAAAACTTCAAAACAAAAATTATAACATTTTATATTTCAATAAACTATTTGTTTCTCACAAAAATTACCCATCTACATGCGATTTTGGGAAATTTTTCCTTTGACGTATTATAAATATATTCGTATAATTCCTAATTTAATCGTTTTTGACAATTTGAAAGGGGCTGGTTTTTAGTTTTTTAGCTTCTAATTACCGAATTGAGTTCGTCCGTTGCTCAACTGCACAAAATAGAAAATTATATCAAGGCATAATTGATTCTAATTACAGAAAAGGAGAATAATACTATGGGACAAGATAAAGCTATCAGCTCCCTTATGACTGAAAATCGAACATTCCCACAACCCCAATCAATCAAAGAAAATTCTTATGTGAGTAGCATGGATCAGTACCGGCAGATGTGGGAACAATCAATCAACGACCCAGATGGATTTTGGCTTGAGCAGGCTAAAAGCTTGGACTGGTTCAAGGAACCTACCAAGAGTCTTGAGTATACATGGGATACAAAAAGCCGCAAAATCGACCACACATGGTTCGAAGATGGTCAGTTGAATGTTTCATATAATTGTCTCGATCGCCATCTCGAAACACCCACCGCAAAGAAAACCGCACTAATCTGGCAAGGTGAGCAAGAGAAAGCTGTAAAGAAATTCACTTATGAGGAGCTTTACAAGGAGGTCTGTAAATTTGCCAATGTTTTGAAATCCAAAGGAATAAAAAAAGGCGATCGTGTCGCAATTTATTTACCGATGGTTCCCGAGCTTCCAATAGTAATGCTTGCCTGCGCCCGAATCGGCGCGATTCATTCCGTTGTGTTTGGCGGCTTCAGCGCAGATGCTCTCCGTAACCGCATTAACGATTCCGATTGTAAACTGCTTATTACCTCCAATGTGTCCTTGCGAGGCGGCAAACATATCCAACTAAAGAGTATCGCTGACGAGGCGCTACAGGAGACTCCTACAATAGAGAACGTTGTGGTCGTCAAAGTCAATGGGGACACCTGTAACATCAAAGAAGGTAGAGATACCTGGTTCCATGACGAAATGGCAAAAGTCTCTGCGAAGTGCGAAGCCGAACGTATGAACGCTGAGGACCCATTGTTTATCCTTTATACTTCCGGCTCAACCGGTAAGCCCAAGGGCGTTGTCCACACTACAGCAGGATATCTGCTCAATGTTGCTCTTAGTCACAAAATAATCTTCAACATTCACGACGATGACATCTACTGGTGCACCGCTGACATTGGTTGGGTGACAGGCCACAGTTATATCGTCTATGGCCCACTCGCAAATGGAGCAACTTCTCTTATGTTTGAAGGTGTTCCTACCTATCCTGACGCCGGACGGTTTTGGCAGATTTGTGATAAATTCAATGTGACTGTCTTCTATACAGCTCCAACAGCTATTCGCGCTCTAATGCGTCTGGGCGATGAGTGGCCCGCTAAATATAAGCTGGATTCGTTAAGGATTCTTGGTACCGTTGGCGAGCCAATAAACCCCGAAGCCTGGATATGGTACTATGAGAGGATCGGCCGTAATCGATGTCCTATCGTCGATACCTGGTGGCAGACCGAAACCGGCGGCATCCTAATCACGCCGCTACCCGGTGTGCACACTTTGAAACCTGGAAGTGCAAACGCGCCTTTCTTTGGCGTTGATCCGGTAGTTCTTCGCGACGATGGCACCGAATGTGATGTGAACGAAGGTGGCAAGCTCTGTATACGAAAACCCTGGCTCGGAATGATGAAGTCGATGTGGCAAGACCATAAGAGATTTATTGATACGTACTTCACAATGTTTGAGAATGTTTACTTTACTGCTGATGGCTGCCGTATCGACGACGATGGTGACTATTGGCTCATGGGCAGAATTGATGACGTAGTCAATGTTTCAGGACACCGTATCGGTACAGCCGAGGTTGAAAGTGCCTTAGTTAGTCATGGGAAGGTAGCTGAAGCTGCTGTTACACCGATACCGCATGAGGTGAAAGGGCAAGCCCTGTACGCTTTTGTGACTCTTAATAACGACGTCGAAGAGAGTGAGGAGTTAAAGAAAGAGCTTATTCTGCACGTTAGAAAAGAGATCGGCCCAATAGCAACGCCGGAGTCTATTCAATTTGCCCCATCTCTCCCGAAGACCCGGTCGGGCAAGATCATGCGGCGAATTCTGCGCAAGATTGCCGAAAGAAATACGGACAATCTTGGTGACATTACAACGCTTGCAGATCCGCACGTGGTTGAGGCCTTGATTAAAGGTCGAGGGTAACGAAACTGTGGTGAAAGATTCAAAAAACAAGCATGTTTCAAGAAAAATGTCTAATCTTTTTGAGTAAAAAAGGCACAAGTAATGCAAAATACAACATCTGAGAATGCCACCAAAATAAAGGACACAACAGCCAATCCTGCCCCTCTCGGCTTAATGGGGTTTGGTATGACAACAGTTCTTCTAAACCTGCATAACGCTGGTTTTTTTGAGCTGGGTACAATGATATTAGCCATGGGAGTCTTCTACGGAGGTATAGCACAAATTATAGCGGGCATAATGGAGTGGAAGAAAGGTAATACATTCGGAACAACAGCCTTTACTTCCTATGGTCTTTTCTGGCTTTCTTTAGTCGGTCTAATAATCGCTCCCAAGATTGGACTCGGAAACGCTCCGCAAAATTCAGCTATGGTAGCGTACCTGTTTATATGGGGAGTATTTACTTCAGTTATGTTCATTGGCACACTCAAACTTAACAAAGCTCTACAATTCATATTCGCCTCATTAGCTCTATTATTCTTTCTGTTGGCACTTGGTGATCTTACAGGCAATCCCGAAATAAAACGCATTGCAGGTTATGAGGGGATTATCTGTGGGTCTTCAGCAATATATACTGCTTTAGCTCAAGTGCTCAATGAAGTATATGGAAGGATCATAGCTCCTCTTGGTTTTGCCAAGTAAAATTTACAATCAGGAAAAGTTAGACAGGTCTTGCCCAAGAATATCTCTCTTCAGCCCATTTTTCATCTGTGACCATGCGAGGTCAAAGCCCATGAGCTGGAAAGACAATCGCCTTAATGTATTCTATCGTCTGCTGCAGGGCCGGCATTACCGCCTCACGTTGCTGAGCACTTACAGCAAGTTCTCTATCGCGCAATCCGCCCTGCCAGTCCGTACTCTCAAGCATGACGCCACTAACAGCAGGACTCATTGACTGGTCGCTGTCGGCTCCGCAAAGAGCCGTCCACGCCAAAGACCAGGCCCGAACCGTATTCTCAACGTTGTAGCCGCCGCCACCTGTCATAAGAATCGGCCTGCCAAAGCTCAGCAAGTGATGGATTATTTCAACATAGACATTATTGGTCAGGTACAAATGCGCAAGCGGATCGCCCGCAAGGGCGTCGGCACCCAGCTCAAAAACAAACACATCAGGTTTATAAGCGCCGATTAGCGGCAGAACTATTTCTTCAACTGCCTGCATATAGGCCTGGTCGTATGTTCCTATGGGCAGTGGTATATTCACACAGAAGCCTTTGCCTTTATCTTTACCGATTTCGTCTTCGAATCCCGTTCCGGGAAAAAGGGTGCGAGGATTCTGATGCAGGGAAATCGTCATCACATCGGAGCGGTCATAAAATGCGTATACGACTCCGTCACCCTGATGTACATCGACATCCAGATAAAAGACTCGTTTGTTCTGCTCGGCCAGTATCATACAGGCAAGGGCAACATCATTTACATAACAGAAACCGGAAGCACGTTCAGGATGAGCGTGATGAAATCCACCTGAAGGATTGAAGGCCACGCCGGCTGAGCTGGAAACGAGCAATTTAGCACCTGTAAGCGTGGCACCTGCAGCCAGTACCGCGTATTCGTAAAGCCCTTTGAAAACAGGGCAATCGGAGTTTCCAAGCCCCATTTGCAACGCTGTGCTATCCCATAGACCGCTACTTGCCGTTTTCAAGGCGTGCAGGTAACGAGCAGAATGGAATTTTTTTAGCACAGTCCTTTCGGCGGCAATAGGAGCAACCTCAACTCTATTTTCGCCGGACAGCAAACCCATAGAATTCAAAACAGCGCGAGTTTGCTGAGCACGGCTGATGTTGAAAGGATGATCCGGCGGATAGGGATACTTCTCCAGCTCCTGTGAATAAATAAAGGCAGCTTTTGTCATTGCCAATAATTACTCCTACTTGGGATAGATCAGAACCACTTTTCACTTGCACCTGGCCGTGTGCTTTATTATAATTCCACTTGACAGTCTCTGAACATCCTTGTAGGATACATAGCATTGGGTGCAAAGTATTTCAACAATAAACTGTAAAAATGTGAGGCTGATCTGGAAAAGATGCTATACAATTTTCAGAAACCACCAGCGCCGAGTTGAGTTGTTTTTTTCTCGACATGAATTTGCAGTTGAGCCGCTAACTCTCAGCGTTAGTATTTGTCATTTCAATCTCTTTCACGATTTTGTTATGTAGAGAAACATTAGCCTAAACAAGGCTATGTTCGCCGCTATCCAAGTGCCATAATGCACTTGTGACAGCAAAACGCGGAACGCGTCCAAATAACAGATGTTGAACATTTCCGTTAAAATCGTTATACTTTGAGTATGGTGTAGATAGGGATGTCAATCATGCATATACCCATGAAATGGCTGGGATTGTAATAGTTGAAACTCGATATTTATGGTCGGGTTCTAGTGTTTGCGTTTTCAGTTCTACTATACGAAGATAATGAAAATAAGGTTCAGGAAAAAAGTAATACTAAGCTTTCTCACTGTTATAGGCATAACCGGCTTTTTTGCCACATTTGTCGGCATAAAGTTGATTGATAAGAGTATTGTGCCCAGAATTCAGGATAAGGTCAGAGTTGATTTGAACTCTGCTCGTGAGATATTTCGAGGAGCGGAGGCAGACATCCGGAATGTTATTCGGCTCACTTCTACAAGGTTCTTCATCAGGGAAAGCATCTTAAGTAACGATCTCAAAAGATTGAATGCAGAACTCCAAAAGGTTAAACAGAAAGAAACACTCGACATTCTCAATTTAACTGATCATGAAGGAACTGTTTTACTAAGAACGAGAAATCCAAACCAAGAGGGAGACAACCAGACATCCAATGAACTGATCAAAAGAGTTTTGACTGAAAAAAATGTTATAGCATCCACTGAGATATTATCGAGAGAAGAATTAACAAGGGAAGGCAAGGACCTTGCAGAGCAGGCATATACTAAAATTATTGCAACACCTGAATTGAACTCAATCCATAAAGAGGCAGAAACTTCCGGAATGTTCATCATTGCAGTAGCGCCTGTTCTAAGCAATGAGGGCAAAATCCTGGGGGTATTATATGGAGGCAGACTCTTAAATCATAATAATACTATTGTCGATAAGATAAGAGATATGATTTATGAGGATGAAAAATACAATGGTAAAGATATTGGAGTAGTAACGATTTTCCAAAATGACGTGCGCATTTCTACAAATGTTAAAACAGAAAACGGCCAAAGAGCCATAGGTACATTAGTTTCTGAGGACGCATATAAAAACGTTCTTATTAAAGGCAATTCGTTGAGTAAAATAGAATTCGCAGTGCGCGATTGGTATATAACAGCATACGAGCCGATCAAGAATATATCCGGCAAGACTATTGGTATTTTAGGTCTTGGTGTACTTGAAAGTAAATTCAAGAGTATGGAAAGAAAAGCGTTGTGGATATTTCTCGGAATAACTTTTGCCGGAATTACGATGTCTGTAATCATTTGCTTCGCTCTCACAAATTCTATTATGAGACCGATTAATTCGTTACTTCTCGCCACCCGCGGTCTGGCTGACGGCAACATAGAACAACGTGTTCAGCTAAGCAATTCACCGGAAGAAATAGCCGCATTGGGTGAAGCATTCAATTACATGGTTTCCACGGTCAAGGAACGAGACGAGCAACTGCGACAGCAGGCACAGAAAGAAATTATGAAGTCAGAGAGGCTGGCGATGGTCGGCCAGTTGGCTGCTGGTGTAGCTCATGAAATAAACAATCCCCTAGGTGGCATTCTTTTGTTCAGCCGGCTTCTTTTACAAAAGGCCCCTTCTGAAGGGATTATGAGAGATAATCTGGAGAGGATAGAAAAAGATGCTAATCGCTGCCAGAGCATAGTTCAAGGTCTTTTAGACTTTGCGCGTCAACGGGAACCAAAGGTTGAGACCTTAGAACTAAATGATGTATTAGAAAAAACCGTTGATCTTTTTGAAAATCAACCTTTGTTCCATAACATCGAGATTGTAAAACAATATCAGCCGGATTTGCCTGCAATCTCTGCCGACCTAGCCCAAATACAGCAGGTTTTTGTCAATATCATAATGAATGCATCTGATGCAATGAAAGGTAAGGGTGTTTTGACAATCAGTACACGATCAGCCGACACAAATGACTATGTTGAGGTCAGTTTTACCGATACCGGCGATGGAATACCACCGGACGAGCTTGATCAGATATTTGATCCGTTTTTTACAACAAAAGGGGTAGGCCATGGAACAGGTTTGGGCCTATCAATAAGTTACGGTATAATACAAAGACATGGAGGAACAATAAAAGTTTCAAGCCATGTCGGTAAGGGAAGTACCTTTGTGGTCATTCTGCCAAAAAACAAAAGGGAAGAAGCCTGATGCCTTTTTCAGCAAATATTCTGGTCATAGACGATGAAGAATCCATGCGGGCAGGGTGTGTTCAAACGCTGGCAGAAAATGGTTACAGGGTTCAGGCCGTCGAAAACGGACGCAAGGGGCTGGAGAAGACCAATAAAGAGTCCTTTGATGCGATTCTCTTGGATTTGAAGATGCCTGGCATCCCAGGAATGGAAGTATTAAAAAGACTCAAGGAAAATGACCCTAATTCTGTAGTAATCGTGATTACCGGATACGCCACAATAGATTCCGCTGTCGAAGCGATGAAACGAGGTGCTTATGATTTTCTTCCCAAGCCATTCACACCTGAAGCACTTAGCTCCATTGTTAAGAGAGCTGTGGATAGTAGACTACGTGCTCTGGAAGATGCCTGTGTAGCGCTTGCCCTTGACGAAGAAATGATATCAAAAACCATTATTGGCCAATCAAACGACATAGCAAAGCTTATTCTTCTTATAAAGAAAGTTGCCGTTACAAACTCCACTGTTCTTATTACTGGCGAAACCGGTGTTGGCAAAGAGCTTGTGGCACAGACAATACATCGTCTAAGCAATAGGGCTAATAAGCCGTTTGTGACGGTTGACTGCGGGGTACTTGTTGAGAGCCTTTTTGAAAGCGAGATGTTCGGACATACCAGAGGGTCCTTTACCGGTGCTATAGAGACCACGCAGGGTAAGTTCGAGATGGCAAACGGCGGGACTATATTTCTTGATGAGGTCGCAAACATCAGTATCAATATGCAGGCACGGTTGCTGCGAGTCATTGAGGAACGGGAAATTTCCAAGGTAGGTGGCTTAGAAAAAATAAAGGTAGATGTCAGAATTATCGCGGCTACCAATAAGGATTTGCTGAAAGAAATAGATGAAGGAAGATTCAGAGAAGACCTTTTTTATCGTCTAAATGTTGTTCCCATCAATATACCACCTCTCAGAGAAAGAAGGCAGGACATAGGCGTGTTGGCGAAGTACTTTCTGAAGAAATTCAGCCGGCACAAGAAAAAGCCTGTAACAAATATTTCAACTGAGGCGATGCAGCCTCTGGAAATGTACGATTGGCCCGGAAACATAAGAGAACTACGAAACACAATCGAGCGTGCGATTGTAACATGTGAAGGAAAAGTAATTGAGTTTGATGATTTGTCGTTTAACGAATTGGCAATTCAAGGCAATATCAATTCGTTAGAGCAAGGCTGCCTTGCGGAAATGGAAAGGAAAAAGATTAGCAAGGTGCTGAAGCAATTTAACGGTCATAAGACCAAAGCAGCCGAGTACTTGGGCATTAACCGCAAGACGCTGCGAGAAAAAATCAGTAAATATAAAATCAAAGTCGACTCTTAAGTAAACAACGGTACTACCTTACTCGTTTCTGACCATCGTCGGCACTAAAAATACCATCTTTATCCTTCAATTCTCCCATCCATAATTGCTCCCAAAAAATTTTATTGTCCTTAACCTATTGTTAGGAAAACACTTGCGCCTTTGCTGGGCATTTGAGCTCTATCGATTGATAACCTGGCAAGGATTTTGCGATGGATTAGAAGTGATTGTATTGATTACGTAATGATATCCATTGTGGGCAGAAGGAGCTTATAATGTATACCAAAGAGCAGATAACGCCAGAGTCAGGTTTTCAAGAGCCAGGGACAACGGATGTGGTAGTTATCGATGACGAAGAATCAATATGTGAGGGTTGCAGGCAAACCCTTGAAGCAGAAGGCTTCCGGGCAGCAATTGCACGGGATGGAACCAAGGGGCTGAAACTTGTCGAACAATCCCATCCGAAAGTTGTACTGGTGGACCTCAAAATGCCAGGTATAAGCGGCATGGAAGTGCTGGCCAAGATTTCCGAGTTCGATCCATCCATTGTAACAATAGTTATAACCGGTTACGGTTCGATTGATTCTGCTGTTGAAACAATGAAAATCGGAGCCTTGGACTTTTTGACTAAGCCGTTTGCGCCGGAAAGGCTTATTGAATCCGTCAAGCAGGGAATGGAGCTAGGCCGACCAGCCAAAGAGGCCGAAGTCACCGAGCAAGCGGCACCGCCATTAGAGGCACCTGAAAAAGCCCCGTTAAACAAACAAAATATTGTTTTGAAAGGCTTGGAAGTTTTAGGTCAATATTACTCGCTCGGACTTAAAAAACAGCATTTCTTCGATGAGTTAAGATACCTTGAAGTAGAAGCAGAATACCACGCTGAGCGACTCGGCCTTATCGAAAAGAAAGAAGAAGCGATACTCGACATAGTTCATGACTTACGACTGGTTGATGATATTATCGAGAAGTACAATTATAAGAAGAACGCACTGATCCAGATTCTTTTAGATATTCAAACGCAAGTCCACTGGATCCCGGGACATGCTTTGAGATGGGTCTCAACACGACTCAACATTCCGCTTGCTCGTATATACAATATCGCCAACTTTTATGAGGCATTGAACCTGGAACCTCGGGGAGCACATTTGATTCAGATATGTACCGGCACAGCCTGTCATGTCCGGGGAGCCGCCGGCTTAGTTGACAGAGTGTCGTCAATCCTTGGTATTCAGCCGGGCGAGACAGATTCAGAGCAGTTATTCACCCTGGAAGCAGTTCACTGTTTGGGCTGCTGTGCTTTAGGGCCGGTGATGGTAGTTGATGGAGAGTATTACAGCAATCCTTCTACCAAACAAATCCAAGAGATTGCCGCTTCATGCAAAGTAAGTCGCGAGAAAGGAAAAAATTATGCAAAGGTTGAACTCAACCGCTGACTTGGAAAAGCTTAAGGAAAACCTTTTAGCTAAGTCAAAAGGTAAGAAAGTCGTTTGCATAACCAACGGTACTGATGGAAAAACACATCACAGCCAAGATGTGCTAAAGGCTTTCACTGATGAAATACAAAGGCAAGGCTTGTCTGGGAAGGTAATAGTAAAAAGCACAGGCTGTCACGGGTTTTGCCAGAAAGAACCCTGTGCGATCATTCTCCCACAAGAGACCTGCTATGTGAGTCTGAAGCCCGAGGATGTTCCAGAAGCTGTCTCCGAGACTTTGGTTAAAGGAAAGGTTGTTGAGCGGCTTCTGTACGAGGATCCCAATAACAGCGCGAGGATTACGAAGGAGTCTGAAATTCCGTTCTATAACCTCCAGTCCCGTATTGTGCTGGGCAATAACAGATTCATAGACATGGAAAGTATAGACGATTATATTGCCCTTGATGGCTATGGGGCCTTATCTAAAGCACTTTTTGAAATGACACCTGAGCAGGTTCTTCAGGAGGTCGAAGAGGCTAATCTGAGAGGTAGAGGTGGAGGCGGTTTCCCTGCTGGGAAAAAGTGGCAAACCACACGTAATGCTCCGGGAGAACCAAAATATGTTATTGTAAATGCCGATGAAGGTGACCCAGGTGCATACATGGACAGAAGCCTTTTAGAAGGCAATCCGCACAGTGTTCTGGAGGGCCTACTTATCGGCGCTTATGCCATTGGTTCACATGAAGGTTTTGTTTACGTACGCCAGGAGTATCCACTTGCATTGCAGAATACGGAAATTGCAATTGAGAAAGCTAAGCAATACGGTCTGCTGGGGGAAAATATCCTTGGATCAGGGTTCGATTTTGACGTTGCTATCCATCGAGGAGCTGGTGCCTTTGTATCAGGCGAATCCAGCGCCCTTATGAGTGCTATTGAAGGCCATATCGGTGAGCCCAGACCCAAATACATTCATACCTCTGTAAAAGGCCTGTGGAACAAACCTACCTGCTTGAACAATGTAGAAACCTGGGCCAATGTGCCCTTTATTATCAATAAAGGCGCTGATTGGTTTAAAAGCATTGGCACGGAGAACAGTAAAGGTACCAAAATATTCTCACTGGTCGGAAAGATTAACAATACCGGATTAGTCGAAGTACCTATGGGAATAACTTTAAGAGAAATCGTCTATAATATTGGCGGCGGCATCCCTAAAGGCAAGAAGTTTAAGGCCGTGCAAACTGGTGGTCCTTCCGGAGGGATTTTGCCCGAAAGCATGCTTGACGTCCCAGTTGATTTTGACGAGCTTACAAAAGCCGGCTCAATGATGGGCTCTGGCGGAATGATAGTCATGGATGAGAATACCTGTATGGTGGATACAGCTAGATACTATACAGACTTTCTTGCTCATGAATCGTGTGGAAAGTGTGTCCCATGTCGTGAAGGACTCAGACAAATGCTCACAATCCTGAATAACATAACAACCGGAAAAGGTAAAGAGGGTGACATTGAACTCCTGGAAGAACTATCAGAATTTATTCAGGAAGCATCTCTATGTGCTCTCGGAAAGACAGCTCCAAATCCTGTCCTGAGCACAATTAAACATTTTAAGAATGAGTATGAAGCTCATATCGAAGAAAACCGTTGTCCCGCAGGCGTTTGTAAGGAACTTATCGCCTATTACATTAACGCGGACGATTGTATCGGATGTGGGTTATGCGCAAAGAGTTGTCCAACTAACGCGATCTCTAAAACGAAAGATAAAGTATATGTTATCGAACAGGACAACTGTATCAAATGCGGAAGTTGCGCAAAGGTCTGTCCCGAAAAAGCAAAAGCCGTGGTGATAATTTCACCTAAGCCTGTTTCTGAGACCGCACAAGCTGCAACTTAAACGACAGAAAAGGAAACAAACAATGGGAACAATATCGTTGGAAATTGATGGGGAAAAAGTTCGAGCAGAAGAGGGGGCAACCATCTTTGAAGCTGCCCGTGAGAATGGTATCCATATCCCCGCACTCTGCCATTACGACAGACTCTCATCTTATGGTGCATGTCGTTTGTGCATGGTCGAAATCTCAAATGGCAAAAAAACAAGGTTGGTAGCATCCTGTATCTATCCTGTTCAGGAAAATCTCGTTGTAAAAACTGACACCGATAGGATAAGGAAAATTCGCAGGATGATTGTTGAACTCTTGTGGCCATTACTGCCAAGCTTGGCAAGAAAGTACGGAATAGAAAAATCTCGCTTTATTCCTGAGTATACTGATTGCAGCATGTGTGGGCTGTGTGTTAGATATTGTGCAGAGGTTAAAAAATTAAACGTAGTTTACTTCAAAGGAAGAGGCATAGATCGGCAGCCAGCCGTTGTTCCAGAACTGGCAAATGAATGTGTGTATTGTAGGGAATGTTTTGATTTATGCTCTGGCGGATGGATTGTAAATAGATGTGACGATGCGTACATATAATATACGGCTACAATATTGTTCAGTTAAAATTAAGGTTTTGTTAAATCGTACGAAATGCTGTATACCTCGCCGTCAAACTTGGTGTTGACCTTATACCCTGAATTGTGAAATATAGTCAACATAGGTCTATTTGTTGGCAGCACCTTGGCGTAGAAGCGCCTAACACCTCTGAGCTTAGCTATCTGGGTTATATAATCCAGAAGGAAAGTTCCCATACCCTTTTGCTGCCATTCATCCTGAACGAGAAATGCCACCTCGGCAGCTTGCGTCTTTGGGTCCAGGAAATATTGCGTAATAGCCACAACCTCCTCGCCTGCAGCACTGGGAACAACACCCACAATGGCTAAGTTGTTTTTGTAATCGATATTAGTCAATTGCTGAACATCTCGATGAGGAAATGCCATCGTATGTGTCATATAGCGCGTCCGGACAGAATCTTCACTCAGTGAATACAGCATCTCCGATAGTGCAGGCTCGTCAGTGGGCTTAATAGGCCTGAAAAAGATTTCTGTGCCATCCTTCAGCGTATCATAATGCTCCAGCTCCTCCGGATAGCTTACCTGTTCCCAGGCCAATTCTATTTGGTCTTGATAGATATAGTTTTGAGCCTTTGCAACCTGAATAAGTTGTTTTCTGAATTTTGGATGTGCGATATTGATTAAATCAAGAACCCTTTGCCTAATACTCTTGCCGTGCAGATAAGCAATTCCGTACTCAGTAACTACATAATGCACATCGCCCCGTGTTGTGACCACACCTGCACCTTCAGTCAGATGTGGAACAATTCGGCTTACTTCACCACCGCGAGCGGTAGACGGCATCGCAATTATAGCCTTGCCACCTCTGCTTCGAGCAGCACCGCGGATGAAATCCACCTGGCCACCGATACCACTGTAAAACTTGTATCCCAGGGAGTCAGCACACACCTGACCCGTTAGGTCAATCTCTAAGCCAACGTTAATTGCCACCATCTTCTCATGCTGACTGATGATATTAACGTCATTAACGTACTCGGTCGGATAAAACTCAAAGAAGGGATTGTTGTTGATATAATCATAAAGCTTCTGCGAACCCATGCAGAAACTCGCAATGATCTTACCCCGGTTAAGTGACTTCTTCGCACAGGTAATCGCACCACACTCAACCAGATCGATAATCCAGTCGCTGAACATCTCGGTATGAATGCCCAAGTCTCTTTTGTAAACAAGGAAATCAGCCAAGGCTTGTGGAATCCGACCGATGCCGCACTCGATTGTACTTCCGTCTTCAACAAGCCTGGCAATGTTTTGGCCAATAAGGTGCAGTGTTTCATCGGGTTCAGGAATAGGAATCTCAACTATGTTCTCATCGTATGGCACAAGCAAATCAATTGTATTTATATGTATGTAGCTATTGCCACACGTTCGTGGCATGCAACTGTTGACCTGAGCTATGACATACCTGGCATTAGCAGCAGCAGATTTGACAATATCCACAGACACACCAAGACTACACAAGCCATTCACATCAGGCGGCGTGACACTGATCAACGCAACATCTATAGGGATTCTTCCCGTTCCAAATTCCTGGGGTATCTCAGATAAGAATATCGGTGTATAGTCACCAATTCCTTTTTCGAGCGCGTCACGCACATTATCCGCAATGAAGAAGCTGTTCATCTTGAATTTCTCGCGGAATTTTTCATCTATATAAGGCGCTGCGCCCATTGTCAGCAGATGCACTATGTGAGCATCGTAGATGTGGCCGGAGTGCTCAACGAGTGCCTCAACAAGATGCTGCGGCTGGCCACACCCAGTTCCGATGAATATGCTGTTGCCGGACTTAATCAGCTTCATGGCCGCAGCAGCAGGCTTTATTTTGTTCCTGTATTTCTCTTTCCAGTCAAAATCTGACATATTAACTCTGCAAAGCAATTCTCGCGTCAACAGCAATTGGCGTTGTCCCTTCCGGGCCTACAACATACGGGTTTATATCCATTTCCTTTATTTGAGGAAACTCTGTAACCAATTGAGACAATCTCTGTAATCCCTCAGCGATTTTATCAATATCGACTCCCTCCTCGCCTCGCACACCTTTCAGCATTTGATATGTCTTAGTATTGACAAGCATCAGCTTTGCCTCTTCGGCTGTCAACGGCGCCAAATAAAAGGACACGTCTTTTAGCACTTCCACCATTATCCCGCCCATTCCGAACATCATCAGCGGCCCGAAGTGTGGATCGCGATTCATGCCGAGGATGACTTCATTCTTACCTCTGCACATTTGCTGAACAAGAACCCCAAGAATATCAGCCTCAGGTCGTTTCTTAGGTATTCGGTACATCATCAGGTCAAACGCGTCCTTTACATCTTGTTTGCTATTAAGACCAACCTTGACGCCGCCGACGTCAGACTTATGCAATATGTCCGGTGACCATATCTTCAGCACCACCGGAAATCCCAACTGCTGGGCGATATTCGCCGCCTGCTCTGCCGTTGTAGCAATGGAACCCTTCGGCGTTACAAAGCCATAAGCTTCGAGTATCTCTTTCGACCCGGCTTCGCCAATCTCCATCATGCCCTGCCTGAGATGCCTGTCGATTATGTTCTCGACCTTTCTTCGATTGACCGCAAAGAGTTTAACAACACGCTTGGGGTGACTGCGCCACCTTACGTAGTCAGTCATTACCTTAACTGTCGCTACAGCACTTTTCGGAGAGTCATATTGGGGAATCTTGCCTTCCCGCAGAATCTTTATTCCTTCGGCAACCTTGCCAGCACCCAAGAAACAGGCAAGCACAGGTTTGAAAGACTTTTTGCCTGCTATTTTCACGATTGCATGAGCCGTGGCTGCGGATTCCGTCATTGCCTGTGGCGTAAGTAAAACAATGACAATATCAACGCTGGTATCTTTCAGCACAACATCAAGTGCAAATTCGTATCTATCTGCAAGCGCATCACCAAGAACATCAATAGGATTATGTACATTCGAAGCTAAGGGCAGTCTCTTCTTTAGCTTGTCGACAGTTTCATCTGTAAGTTTTGCAAACATCAGGCCCAGTTGTTCGATGGCATCTGCTGCCACGATTCCTGGTCCACCCGCGTTTGTTATAACAGCAACATTTGGCCCCCTTGGTAGCGGTTGGTTGGCGAACCCCTGGGCGTAGTCAAATTGCTCCTTTATCGATTCACAGCGGATGATTCCAGCTCGTTTGAATGCTGATTCATAAGCGACTTCGCCGCCGGCGAGACTGCCGGTATGAGAGGAAGCAGCTCTCGCACCGGCCTCTGTTGCACCTGATTTCATAAGCAGTATTGGCTTTTTGTATGATATGCGTTCGGCCTCACGGACGAAGGCATTTCCATCGGTGATACTCTCAAGGTAACCTGCAATAACCTTGGTCTCGGCATCTTGACCAAGGGCCTCGACAACGTCCAGCTCATCGATATCTGCCTTGTTGCCTATGCTGATAAGTTTGCTAAAGCCAATACCATTAAAGTTGGCTATATCGAGGATGGCCGCCAACAGTGCTCCCGATTGCGAAAGGTATCCTATGACACCGGATTTCGGCAAGTCACCACCAAAGCTGGCATTTAGCTTATTAGCAGGCACTATCATACCCAGACAATTCGGCCCGATTACCCTGATACCAGCCTGCCTGGCAATTTGAACGACCTGTTCCTCAAGCTGTTTTCCCTCCTTGCCAACCTCTTTGAAGCCGGCAGTAATTATTATGACAGATTTAGCCTTAATCCGAGCGCACTGTTGCATAACAGTCGGCACTGCTTTTGCCGGGACAATTACAACAACAAGCTCCGGAATCTCTCCAATTGATTCAAGGTCGGGATAACATTTCAGACCTTCGATTGAATCCGCTTTTGGGTTAACAGGAAAGATTTTACCTGCATAGCCGGCTTCAATTATACTTGCAAGAATTTCATAGCCGACTTTGCCTTTTTGGCGGGAGGCACCTACGACAGCAATAGATTTCGGATTGAAAAAACTCTCAAGACTCATAACAAAATTTGCCTTTACCAAACCGTTAAGGATTCCAAAGGCAAGGTATTCTACGCAATTCAAGCGATCTTTGCAAAGTTTTTCTCACGGCTTGAAAAAACCCCGGCAGTTCTATATCTATCTTCTCAGGGCTGGTATGTCAGGCTCAACGTGAATAGTAACATTGACGGGACGCGTACACTCCGCATCCAGAGTATCCTCTAAGTTTTGAGTTATCTCATGGGCAGCGATCACGTTTAGGCCCGGATCCACTAAGATGTGAACGTCAAGGAATATTTCTCTGCCGACCCTTCGTGTCCTGAGCTGATGCCACTGACGTATCGCCGAATTCTCGCTGATTATCCCTTTAACACGTTCAATAGTGGCCTGGTCAACGGCACCTTCGGTAAGCTCCCGTAATACATCCCCGATAATCCGTACGCCTATCCATATAATCATCAGCCCCACCGCAATCGCAGCAACCTGATCGCCATGGCCAAAGCCAAAAACAAGTGCTATAAAACCCACAACGACTGCTACGGAGCTTAAGGCGTCGCTGCGATGGTGCCACGCGTTGGCATAGAGTGAAGGACTATGAGACGCAACAGCAATTCTCTTTGTGATTCTGTAAAGCCACTCCTTAGAAACAATCGAGATTACTGCCACTATGGGAATGACTGGATGAGGTTTTGTGACCTCGTCTTTTGCTATAGCAATGGTGGCGTAATAAATCATTGCCCCTCCAACAACCACCAGAACAACAGCTACTAAACCTCCGGTAAAAGTCTCAGCTCGACCGTGCCCATACGGGTGGCTTTGATCGGCCTTTTTTGCGCCGAGACGCAAGCCCAGCAATACAGCCGCATCGGTTCCAAGATCAGAAATCGAATGGATCCCGTCAGCCACCATCGCAAGTGAACCGACCATCTGGCCGATGACGACCTTCATGGCCGAAAGCCCAATATTTATTACAGCGCCAATATATGTGACGGATCTTATCTCGCGTCTGGAAATGTCATTCTTGTTCTGTTTCATCCGTGCCTCAACCCAGCACTTTTTTGCGCATATCAAGAACAGCATCAATGTACTTCTGCGCGGTAGACTGGTCCTTCGCCTCAACTATGGCTCTAATTACAGGCTCGGTATTGCTGACTCTTAGATGCAGCCAGCCATCGTCGAAGTCAAACCTACAACCGTCACTGGTATCAAGCTTTGCTTCGGAGAAAGTCTTCTTAGCCAAATCCATGATCTGCTGCGACTGGGATTTTTCTGCAGCAAATTTCTCTTTGTGCATATAATAACCGCTAATTTCACTTGCCAATTGACCCACCGTCTTTCCTGTCTCGGCCATCAGTTGTAGAATAAGAGCAATACCAACAAGGCTGTCACGAACAGGCACTACCCTCAGATCAATCACACCACCATTGCCTTCACCTCCAATGATGCAATTGTACTGCAACATAGCTGCAGCTACGTTCGCCTCACCGACAGGTGTACGAATGACCTTAGATTTGTGCTTGCCGGCTACATCGTCGATCATTCTTGAAGTTGACAAATTTGCTGCCACGGTGCCGGGATTCTTACTGAGAATATACATAGTCGATAGAGCAAGAGTATATTCTTCGCTGATATAAGTCCCGGTCTCATCAACAACAGCAACTCGATCCGCATCAGGGTCCTGGCCAAAGCCAATATCAGCACCTTCAGCTTTCACTGCTTCACAGAGATCTTTCAGATTTTCAGCAGTCGGCTCAGGCTCGTGCGCAAACAAGCCCGTAGGCTCATCATTTATCGCAAAAACGTCACAACCAAACTCGCTAAGCAGCTTCTTAGTAACTCGCCCCCCCGCTCCATTAACACTGTCCAGGACAACCTTGAACTTTTTTGCCATGATCTCATTTTTGTTAGTAATCGCCAGCACCTTCGCGATATGTACATTGTCGGTTTGTGCATTAGACTTCGCCCGGCCACAATTGTGTGAAGCCACAAGGCTAAATTGCTTATCAAGGAAGAGCCTCTTTATACGCCCAGCGTCATCATCCGATGGAGCAATCCCACTGCTGAGCAACATCTTTATCCCGTTATACTGAATCGGATTATGTGAAGCTGTAATAATCACGCCACCAACACAGCCCAGCTCCCTCACCATAACGCTTACGCCAGGCGTGGTCGCAATACCCAGATCAATAACATTCATACCGGTCGCACACAATCCGGCACAAACAGCTGACTGAAGCATCTGTCCACTCGGCCTTGAATCCCTGCCGATGCAGACCGACAATCTGCCTGCATTATCGGCGCATCTTTTTTTCAGAAAAGTCCCGAAGGTACTGCCATACTCAGCCGCAATGGAGGCAGTGAGGTTCTGACCGATGATACCTCTAACTCCACTTACACTAATTATCAATTCTTCAGACATGCTAAAACCGTATCGCGTATGTCATACTGCGTATTACGCATCACGAGAATTATTCCAAGGTGCAGACGTAAATCTCGTTTACGAAGTCAAGCTTTCCAAGCTCGCTCACAACCTCCGCATCAGGTTCCTTATCCAAGCTGACAGCCAGGATGGCCTTTTGGTCTGCCGATTTCTGTCCGACGCCCATAGTACAGATGTTTATACGGTGCTTGCCGCAGACAGTCCCAACGGCACCAATAACACCTGGCCTGTCATCGTTGAAGATAACGAGAACGGGACCTTGTGGCGTCATTTCTATGTTAAAGCCGTCGATCTCAATAATACGCAGCAGCGTCTCGCCGAAAACAGAGCCGGTCACGGTTCGAGTCACTTTATTGGTCACGACCTTTGCGCTGAAACTTGCTGCGACGTTTTTAGCCTCAGGGTTTTTTGTTTCATCGAAGCTTATGCCTCGTTCCTTGGCAAGAACAGGGGTGTTGACAAAATTCAAAGGCATATCAAAATGCTTCTGCAACAAGCCGATTGCGAAATTAACTGTCACTGAACCGACCGCCATATCGGCAATCGTTCCACGATACTGCACGTGCAACTCCTTAATATTTCCGGGCGCAATCGTGCTAAGAAGCATGCCAATTCGCCGAGCGAGCTTGCCATACTGGTTAACAATTATTGGCACGGCCCCGACTACGGATGGCGCATTGACGGCATTTCGGACCGGGCCGCCTTTGATAGCGTCAACAAGAATTTGAGCAGCTTCGACCGCAACCTCAATTTGGGCTTCTTCTGTGCTGGCACCTAAATGTGGCGTTACAAGACAATTTTCAAACTCCTTAAAGCGGTCGTTCTCCGGCGGTTCTTTCGGAAAGACATCCAGCGCTGCACCGGCTATGCGCTTTTCCGCAAGCGCGTTATAAAGCGCATCTTCACTGATTATGCCACCGCGAGCACAATTGATTAGTCGCACCGTGGGTTTCATCACATTTATCTGTTCTGTGCTAATCATATTCAACGTCTGTTCATTTCTCGGCACATGCACGCTGATATAGTCCGCCTCTTTGAAAATTCTGTTCAGCTCATCGGTCACTTCAACGCCGAGTTTTTCCGCCTCAGCAGGTGCAGCAATTGGGTCATAGCCGAGCACCTTCATATTGAAGCCTGTTGCCATTTTGGCTACAGCCATTCCTATCCTGCCCAGGCCTATCAGGCCAAGCACCTTGTTGCTTAGCTGGTTGCCCATATATTTTTTACGGTCCCACGCACCGCTTTTTAGACTATCACAGGCTGGCACGACATTTCGGCTCATCGCCAGTATCAAAGCCATCGTATGTTCAGCGGCACTTAATGTATTGCCGCCCGGCGTATTCATAACGAGGATGCCTTTTCTTGTTGCTTCAGGAACATCGATGTTATCCACGCCGACGCCCGCGCGGGCTATCGCCTTTAGCTTGCCGGGATTAGCTAAGACTTTTGCTGTGACTTTTGTTCCGCTTCGGATGATTAAGCCGTCGTGCTCACCGATAATTTGCGCGAGCTCATCTTCGCCTATGCCGGTCTTAACAACAGCCTCGACGCCGTCCATCGAATTGAGCAGGTCGATGCCTTCCTGCGCGAGTTTGTCGGTGATAAGAACTTTTATCATACTTAGCCTCCAAAAATGTCAAATTTGTACGTTCTATGTGCACATTTTAGCCGGCACAGAAGAAATAGCAAGCAAAGAAACGCATTCCCATTATGGCAAGATATTTAGCCCCGCGTTTTACGCGGGGTTTTCAACCGTTTAACCCTCCAGATTCATCTGGTGGTTTTTACATCCCCAAATTTATTTGAGAGTTTAAGTTCGCATTATTGTTTGCGGATTACCGCATAATGGTAGGATTGGCTGTGCGACTCGACTGAGCTCGCCGAAACCCCACCTCTTCAACCTTCCGACTGGTGTGACATGTACACCATGCTTATCTATTTTACTTCACACCCACTGCAGCCTTAATCTTGGCCAGTTCAGCCTTGAGTGTATCGTTTTCTTGTTTTAACTCATAAACAGCCTGTCTCAAAACGCTGATTTCTGCACCTAATGAGACTCCCTCTTCAATTTTATTATACGGATAGTCATAGATAGGTAGATCATCGCCCCCGTCTCCCGGAGAAACAACCACAGGTCTTGAATAATCTCTGATTATATAACTTACATAGCCATAGAACTTTCCGTGATCTATTTCTCCATCGGTTAAATAATAATCTGCATCCCTAATATAGTCCCAAACGTTTTTACTCTTGTTGAAGATGGATGTCCTATCAATAAGTTCGTCCCCTGAGATACCACTCGAGGCATAGATAGAAACACCTTCGACCTCCGTAGCTACGTGAAGTGGATAATTAGGCCTGTTACTGCTCGGCAGTCCCAAGCCTAATTTATTATCAGCATCTATTTTGACAAAAGCGTTATTCCAGGCTGTTTCTGAATTCGCACCCATATATATGTACTTTGATTCAGGCAGATCATTCTGATCAACGCTACCGTAAGAACCTACTTGTCCTACATCTGCTAAACCCTCTGAATTTCGCGCTTTCAAATCAAACAGACTGAACGCATACCCAAAACCTACAGTCCTCACTATTTCCTGTCTTACTCCTGGCGTTTTGCCTTTCATATTTAGCTGGTAATGATAGTGGCTTGTGGGACCTCCGAGCAATAATTCACCCCAGCCATCAGAATTGGCTCCTATATCGACACTTCCATTTCCACTTCCAATCGTAGCTGTGTCTGCTGTTATTTCTCCCTCTTTGACTACAACATCCCCTGCGAGAGCTATTCCAAGAATAGCCAAAGTCAACACCGAAATCCAAACCATCCACCTGTTTCTCAATATCTTCTTCATTTTAAGCTCCTTGTTTCTTATTCTATGGTCCAGGGCTTCGAATTTTCATATAACCAGCCTTTCAAAAACAGATCGCCTGAGTGGTCAATATAGGCCGTAACACTTCCACTGGCGTCTTTAACAATGAAATTATTGTCCCCTTGTGGGTTCAACGTTCCCTGGTCCTCGCTAACATTACCATCTGTGTACATATTTCCATCCGTCGTATCGATTATCACAAGATCATCGCCAAATATGAACTCATCATTAGTTGTTGCTGTTCGGCCTGCTTCTTTCTCTCCCTTCAAATAGAGGTTTCCCAATTTGTCAAACAAGGCAACGCTGTTGCCCGAACTATCTTTTATGTTGAACGACTTACAGCAGCCAGGCGAGTACACGTTTATGTCAACGTTATCAAGTGTAGCACCGTCCCAATCAACCAGGGGACCTACGCATTCGTTCTTGATGACATATAAATCCCCGTGAATCTCGTGCAAGGTATCGTATGAACCTTTGAAAAACTTTATCGCAGGCCGAGCTATATCATCAAATACCTCACAATCAATAAAATTTAAATCACCCGGTTGAACCAAGTTTTCAGGATGAATCTCTATTGGGTTGTGATCCACACCAGTCTCCTCGAATTTACAACCTTCAAAAGAAACACCAGCTTTCAAATACGACTTTCTACGAATGTCTACACAGTAATGTGTACTCTCTACCGTAACGTCCTCGAACTCGATTGACCCTTCAGGTCCATTGTCATATATACCATATACCTGAATTCCGGGTCCATCTGTCACAGTTACCCTCTCAAAAACCATATCCACCGGTTCAGGGTCTCCTACTAAAGCATAAACGGACACTCCCAACTGCTTATGGCCTTCACCACCGTCATTGTCTCTGATCGTTGTGTCACGCATAACAATATTATTCAAAACATGGAAGTTCTCGTATGGCTCAATCTTGATACCTGCACATGGACCAGCGACTGCTCCGCTGGTATTTCTCAGGGTACAATTTTCAATCGTGAGACCATCTACGGTATACACAGTAATCCCATTTCGACAATTTTCATTGCAATCTACGTCCTTTATAAGGATATTCTCAGGTGGGCCCGACCTTACTATTATTCCATCGCCCCTGGATTTTTCTAAAGTCAAGCCCAGTATCTCAACATTGCTGCACCCATCAAGCCGGATCGGATGGCAGCCGTTATACGTTGTGTAACCCGGTCTTTTCGTCATCCGAAAAGTGGCTCCATCGTATCCTGTAAACCGAATGTGATGTACACTATCTATCTTAAAAAGTGGTTTATATGTTACACTATCAAACCAGCTTCCTCCTTTTACCACCACATTTTGGTAAAATATAATCTCCTGGTAGTTGTACGTATCAAGCAATATGGTTGAGTTAACATCATATGTACATCCTTGCCCATCGTTATTAAGGATATGAATAATCTTGTAGTTGCCGGTGCTGCCTGAGCCTGCAACGTTTATTCCTTCCTGAATAGTTGCCTTCGGCCCGTCATCTCCACCCTGAGATGTTGGATACTCACCATTCCAGGCGTTATTGCCATTCGGAGACACGTAGTAATCCGGATCTACCCCCAACACTTCCGCTGCATTAAAAACAAAAAGAATGGTAACCACCGCCACAACATTTATTCTATGTCTTTCCATCTTCAGACTCCCTGCACATTAAACCAGCTTCTTGTTACTTACGCCGAAGTGTGAAAAAGGCACCCAGGCCAAGCAAGGCAATAGTGACCGGTTCCGGAACTTGATGAATGACGATTGAATCGGGAACCCTTACGATCTCTCCACCACTAGTGTCTAACCTTAGGAAACGAACTAGAACGTCACCGGCAGATATAGGCGTGTATAAAAACTTGTCCAGATAAAGACCAGGATCAATATCTTGGACCCCCTCAATTGCTCCATATCGACCATCCTCATCCTCTGGTACAGACCCAGGAATGTCCCATAACTGACTGGCTGGGCCATAAAATGTAACACCCCATGGTGCATCGGGGCCGGCCTCCCCGCCCATTATGTTAGCCAGCGACTTGTCACATACCAGTGCCCAGGCGTATTGATTCAGGTGTCCATGCTCCGGCTCATCAGTGTAGACACTCAAATACAAGCTCTCATTGATATCCAACACATCTGTATCTGGGTCGAATGGCCTGCCATCAACATAACGCATACCGATTTGAAATCCTGCTTCAGCTACCGCCCCCAAAACCACCACAGTCAACAAAACTATCATTACTTGCCTAAACATTTCACACCTCCTTAAATCTATTCTCAGTCTTCTATTTCCCCAAACGCACAAATAGCCCACCCGGGCTAAGCAAAACAAAGAAGCATTTATTTCGATGTCTCCCCACGCTCATTCTCCACTCCTCCTTTGTATTGATTTGAGATTCAATCTCCGCAGTATGTCTCCGCCGTTTTTAGCCTATGATGACAGATTGAAACCTCCTTCACATTATTTTAGTCGTTTCAGGTAATTATGTCAAATACATTGCTTCAAAAGAATGGTCGCGCATAAATACCATTACATTTTATAGGAATCCGCCCCCCCCCCAAGTCAATTGTGGAAACTACGTATTTTTGGGGGGTATTCGAAAAAAGTGGCAAATTTGTCCAATAACAGGGCAAAAAAGCTGCCCTCCTTTGCCCTTGATAGCTAATTTTCTCACCGCAGGCCTTCAGAATGTAACATCCCGCCTGTTACTTTTGCCTGCCTGCAGCAATGTAAGCGCTGTAGCTTTCGCTTTTAAGGAGAAATAGGCGTGACAGCCGAAGGCCTGGAGCTTAGTCTTTGCCATCTCCTATCTATTAACCTGCTGCGGCCAATGCTCGCGACATTGTCACCGCCCAGCCAGCTATAATAATAACGACCACAGCTAAAACAATGTGCCGGACCTTAACCTCGGTAAAGAAACGCTCGATAAATCTGAAATACACTCCGAAAACTGCGGTGAGCAAAGCCAGAATCGCCACAACAACCAAAGTACAGCAGAAAAAAGCAGCGGCTGGCTGGATATAAAACGCCTGTAGAACTTCGCCCTGCACAAATTCAAGTGCCGAAGTAGTCCAGCCGCAGGTCGGGCACGGCAGGCCGGTCCTTTGTTTGAAGCCGCACGGACCAAGCCACCGTTCTATGTTCACCTCGCCCTTCTCCATAATCCACAGCAATCCAAGAAAGCCAGCCACAATCAGAAAAGTCAACCCAGCTCTAAGCCGCTGTCGAGACGATGCACGGCGGATAAATTTTCCCTTATTTGAGCGTTGGTCTGGGTGCATAACAATGTTACAATAAAGCAGCTTAGTGAATCCGTCAAGTTTACAAGCTGGAGAACAGATATGGTATTAGAGCAACAAGATTTGAGCAGGATACTTGAGACAGCCATTGTGGCAGCCCGACTGGCCGGCCAGCGGGCCATGGAAGAAATCAACTTTATAAAGGCCTCGATAAAGAACCCAGGCGAACTGGTGACCCAGGCTGACGCTCGCTGCCAGCAGATTATCATCGATCGAATCAAAGAGAACTATCCCGACCATGGCTTTATTGCGGAAGAGGGAGAGCACAACAAGATGTTCAAGCAGCCGCCACGGGGAACTGAACCAATATGGTGGGTTATCGATCCGATTGATGGAACGAACAACTTCGCGCACCAAGTTCCTCTCTTTGCAATAAGCATTGCTGCGCTAAGCGAGGGCGTGCCAGTTGTTGGCGTGATTTTTGAGCCAGCCACTGACTCGATGTTTACCGCTGTAAAAGGTGGTGAGGCACAATTGAACAGCAGACGAATTCTCGCCGGCGAAGAAGAAATGAACGAATTCTCCAGTGTCGGCCTCGACAGCCACTTCGAGTGTAGTGAGGGCGTGCCGGGCTGGGCCTGCGAGATTATCCAGCAAACACGATTTCGCAACCTTGGTACAACGGCAGTGCAAATTGCATACGTCGCAAAGGGAAGCCTCGTAGCGACAATCATCAACACACCGAAGCTGTGGGATATAGCAGCAGGAGCAATAATTGCCGAGGCCGCAGGGGCTGTCGTAACAAGCTGGCAGGGGCAGCAGATTTTCCCCATCGATCTTGATAGCTACGAAGGTCAGGAATTTCAGACAGTGGTGGCCAACAAAAAAGTGCACGGCCATATCCTGGAACTTCTGAGATCGAAACCATAGACTTCAGCCCTATCGTGGTTCTGGAACAGGGTGCAGTGCGATGATTCTTACTTTATCCCCGATGGAGCGGACATTGCTCCTATCAAGTATCGCAATGACCCGTCTTTGAGGCCCGTCGGTCCCAATGCGAACAAGGATATAAGCTGTGAAAACATCGCTTCGCACGGTAACAAGATTGCTGATGCGCGAAAAAATGACGTCCCGTTCTTCAAAATCATCAACTGCACTATCGCCTACAAGATCGGGGGATCCGTTCAGGTCTACCGAATCATACGCATAGAATCCCATCTCGCCAACCTGCATTAATTCGCCAATGCTCTTGAAGCCGGCAGGACCTGTCCGTGTTCCGTAGTCGGGCCCATTGAAGAGGTGTATTTTGTCACGGGAGGCAACAATCGCTTTTGCCAGCCAGTAGTCCCCTGCAGAAGCAAATACCCACGGCAACTGACCCACCACTAACCAGGGCGCAGTGTTGATATTTACCCGGCCTTTGATTCTTACTTCATTCGGATCAAACCCGTGGTCTGCTGGGTCGATAACAGTCAAGTATTGAAAAATGTTTGAAAAGGCTGGATTCTTTAAATTTAACCGAACCAGCTCTTCAGAAGGCTCTGGTGCCAGTCGCACGCCAATCATGTCGCAAGGATCGGTACTTGGCCCGATCGTAAGCACTCTGGCTATATCACCGACTGTTACGAAATCACCGGCAGAAATGGGAATATTGTAATTCGTTCTCGTTCCCCCACCGGCAGTGCCCAAACCTGGACTTGGACTTTCGAGCAGGTCCTGGTACAAAATATTCCAATTTTCATCCGGCCTGTAGTAAGACCGCACGCGCCCCATACTATCATCCCAATCAAACCACTGCTGCTGTGTAATCTGCTGATCAAGAACAATATCCAAATCGATGGAATGTGCACTTATCGTCCTGACCAAATGGATACTGTAATGCTCGCTGAGCACATAACCTTCTGACTCGTCGCCTCTGGGAGCGTATCTGGCTAAGATGAGGTTCGGATCTACCTTCCCAGCAGTTGACATTAAACCGCCAACGCCAAATCTGATCGCAGCAGCCATGTTATTAGTTACAACAAATCGGCCACCGTCGGACATCCTTTCACCACCCAAATCAATCGTCTCTACGACAGTGCCGTCCTGTCTGCACATCTCCAGCTTGAAACCATCAAGTGGAATATCCACCTCGAATGGATTGAATAGCTCGACGCCAAAATAATTGCTTGCTGGATTGTCCGCTCCGCTTTCGTTGATTCTAAATGCGATCTCACTGATAAAAGGCTGGACTTCAAAACCATAATAGACTGGCACCCCAAAAGAGGGCCAAAAAGTCACATCGGGATTATCGTCAACAAAATCGATGACATTCACTGCCAACTGCGCTGCAATTCGTTCACGCTCAGGAACCACAGTTGAGATAGCGTTCAACAACGCCTGCTGTATTCTGTCCGCTAAGATTAACTTCTCCTCGAACGACATCTGGTCTATACGCCCCTTGCTTATGGATATCATCTTGTCGCCGAGTGGGTCGATAATACGGTCCATATTGTAAGTAGTAAGAAGATGACGCCTATCAGGCTTGTCTGCATTGGGATCTTGAGTAACTCTCTCACACCACTGTTCGAGCGTCCCGAAAGTCCCTCCTGCATAAGGCCGGCTATTAGTGTTATCCAGGGTTTTCGGCCAGATAACCTCCAATCGAGTATCACCTACAGGATTTCTACAATAAAGGTAGCGTAAGGCGAGCTCGTCGGATATGTCAAATGGAAGATAATTTGGATCCGGCAATTCAATTCGCCAAATCAAATTTGTTTGAAATTCTTCTAAATCCGGGTCACCTGAGCCACACCGCATAGCATGGAGATCATCAACATTGTCGTCCCCTCTTGCCAAACCGGCAAGGTTGACCTGCATCTGGCTCGTACCATCAAGCATACTACTGCCCTTAGTTGGGTCGAATATATAAGCCGTGTTCACATTCACCATTCCGCCGTTGTCTACAACCCGTATGGCGGCATAAATATGTTTTCCTTTGCTGGAAGTAACATCGTCAAGCTCAATCCATTTTGCGTCAGCTATACCGTCACCGTCGGCATCAGCCAATTGGTCATCCAACGCACCGTCGGTTAATTGAATTTCCGGATATTCCTGGATAACTTTTCTTAGTCCTGGTGGATTTACATTGACATCTTCCACCTGAAATCCATTCCGGTTTAAGAATCCTGTAACGTCGCTTATACGCCGCCATCTATAGTCGTTCACATCAGACATATATGGCTCAAGGCTTGCAAGCCACATATCGTTTGGGCCAGGGTAGTCGTAGTACTCCTGATTCGCTACGCCCGGCACATCCATAACAAGCTCATCTGATATCTTGGCAATGACTGTCTCAACAGCAAGATCGAGCTCCTTGTTCTCCGCCATGGCTGAGGTTGATATTCTGTCTATGCGGGCAAGCATAATAAATAGTGCGCCAACAATAGCTAATAGGCTGGTTAGAACAACAGTCATGATCAGAGCCGAACCACGTCCTCGTGAATTGTGGCTTGTGGCTCGTGGCTCGTTTTTTTTATTCATTTCCCGCACCAATCAACATAAACTATGAACTACGAACAATGAACTACGAACTAATCTAAATAAACAATATGTGTGAACGTTCTACCGTTCTTTATGATATCCTTCGAGTCATAAAGTGTGAATGTAAACTTAAGCGCACGACCCAACCCAGGTATGGAGCTGAAATGTGCTTCATCCAGATACTCTGATGGATAATTGATGTTTCGGATGCCTATGCCGACATAAGGGTACAGTATTACAGGAACTAATTCAGGGTCAAGGCCACTCCCTGTTTCAGCCATGACAAAATCTGTATCTGTCAGGTCGCCGTCACCATCTGGGTCAACTTCCGGCACCCATCGCTGCTGGGCCCGGTACCAACCCTGAACCTTGAATTCACCTACACCCTCACACAAAAGCATGTGGATTGAATCTGGATCTGCTGGATTGACCACGGCACCAATACGCATGTCTTCTTCAACATCGGTAGATACTCCAATGCCGCTTATCACAGACAGCATCTCTGCCTTCTGAACCAGAGTGAAGCTAAATTTCCATTCCTCCAACGAAAGTTTGTCATACTCGTACCAGTTATTCCACCGATCCCATTGTTCAACAGTAAAGCTATTAGGATCGAAGAATGCCGGTAGGTTCGGATCTGCTGTCATTATGTGCTGCGTTCTGGCAAGAATCCTCTTTTCCGGGGATTGAAGAGAAGATGCGACTCCACCACTTTTGGCAAGCATGTAACTGATTCTCGCGATGTTACCACGGATAATAGGATTGGCTTTGTAGGACTGAAAATCGCCATCCGCAAAGAACACTATGCGATCGAATCGCTCATACGCATTGGGATCACTCGGGCTGGTATTAGGTCCTTGCTTTGCCACCCAAGTAATGAATATCTCCCCATCCTTGCGGAGGCCCTTGAAATCGGCATTAAGCTGGGTCGTGATAGCCCGCAACTTTTGCATAATTTCCGCATTTGCAATGGCAAACCGCTGCGAATCTATACTGACTCTGAAAATAACGCCGGCAAATGACAGAACTAACGCAAGAATACCAATAGACACCACAAGCTCAATGAGTGTAAAGCCTCTGCTTCGTAACTCAAAGCTTGTGACCTGTGGCTTGTAAGACATAGATTGTATTTTGTGTTCCTTCATCTATATATTTTGAGCAATTAAAATCTGATTAACTTTTGGTATACAGCTACACAGGGATTTCCACCCCCACTAATTGGTGGCGGAACCGCCCACACCCAGCCATCTGTCGGCGGACTTATAGCTCCTCCCTGCCACGGCCTGTCAAGTATAATTATGTCGGGCTGATCCGGCTTCCGCTCCAATACTCGATACGTCTGGCCCGTCTGATTGTCCGCTATCGTATAACCATCATTGATGAAACCCCTCTCATCGACATTATCCGTCGGGACAGCGTCTTTTATCTGAAGCTCACTAGGACCATGTAACGCTGGGTCCTGCACAACATTGACGAGAATCGGTCGGGGAAACGAAATATGCTCAAGTTCAGGAAAACCTTCTTCGCCCTGCCTTGACCAGTATTTTGTATTGGCACCTGCCCTTCTGCTGATAAAAACTGTCACCTGCACAAGCCTGCTGTCCACACTGACCCTCCTACAAAGAGCAGCCCAACAGTACTGTTTTTGCGACATCGGCGCAATCGTAGAAGGGTACATAAGCTCTTCGCCGGTGATGGATGTCAGCGTACTAAAGGCTGTGAGTTGATCGGTTACTAACAACAGGCTGTTGACGTCAAGGCCATACAATCTTATCTTCGCGAAGGCTTCATCGGCTGCAACGGCTGCTATCGTTCGTTCTGTGCCAAGTGTAGTAAAGTAAATCCCAGCAAGGAATGTACCGCCTACAAAAAGCATTCCGATAGCTAAGGTTGCCACCGCTAGCAGAACTTCGGTAAGAGAAAAACCTGTATGTCGCGATTGCTTTGCCATAGGATTATGAATCAGGCGAAATCACTGTACCCGTGTAAGAGTTGATATAAATCGTTTCCGGAACAAGCCTGGCCAAATATCCTGACCATGCCGTTCCCGCTTTATATGCCTGTTTGAATTTTATTTTCTCATATACGATCAAGCTGGTGCGACTATTTTCTTCACTGAAGCCCAAAGCCGGATAGTCATCCTGTACAAACATGCCAACGGGATTGATACTGTCAGTGATCTTTGTCAGGGTATTAAAAATAGCATCTCTGCTCAGCTCAGATGTTTCCGTTCCTTCCGTCCTGCCATCCCTGTTTCTTACCCGGACAGGATGCACTACCAGTTTTCCGGACGGGGAAAAAATAATTGAGAACGTTGTCGTATCCCGAATCACACTTTCGTTGAGACTACCGATCTCAGCATCGCTGTCAATAATGCCATCACCTGAAGGAAAAAGACCGGGATCATACTGAAAGTCCATAACTCCCACCGAATCGGGAAGTTTAACGGGCTTTAGACCATCAACGGCTCGAAAGCCATTTGTGATATTGCCTATCTTTCTTCGCTCCTCGTGCACGATATAAATCATATATTGAACGGCATCGAGATACGCAGGATCGCCAGGATCGTGCGCCTTTTGGAATCTTATGCCTGCATATCGCCGTTCCTTTATGGCGATTGCGCGAGCTGAAGTCAGCGCAGCGCTTATCATAGTCTTTGCACCACTTTGCGTCTCGAACGAGTTGAAGAATGCCCGCACTGCTGGCATCCCCAAGAAAACCAGCATCGTAATGGTTGCAATGACAACCATCATTTCAATAAGCGTCAGACCAAATTTAGTTCGTTGTTCGGTGTTCATGGTTCGTTGTTCTGTCTTCCGTCTTCCGTCTTCCGTCTTCCGTCTTCTGTTATCTGTTCCTTATGTCATCAGCCGTGCCAAATATCCTATCCGGCCCAGCCGATATCAGCTCGGGAAAGCTATCATCAGCAGCATAAATGTAGTCCAACACCCTCCTTCTTTCTTTATCCTTAATCCACCAAGAATCATATATCTCCGGCATTGCAGGTACAACACCAGAGTCGAAGTAGTCATGCACAAATGAACTGTCAATATTCTCCAGTATTCTTCGACACTCGGGTATAGATCGAAGCTCTCTATAAAGATATTCCGAGTGCGCAGACGCGTTGGAAAAATCCCTTTCCGGCTGCTCAGGAAAATAACCTTTGAAGTCACGATACTCTTGCAGTGCAGCTTCCAGCAGGGCAAAAAGCTGCGTCAGTCCCCTTTCCCTGGATTGCGTTTCGATATGCATTCCAACAGCGACAACAATCGCAGCTAAAACTGTAATCACAGCCAAAACAGCGAGCATCTCGACAAGTGTCAACGCGTAGCCACAATTGTCCCCGTAATTTTTCATGGCTTTTACTTGCTCAAATGAAGTGTGGACGGGCGCCTCAGTTTCCGAAGTTGCAGATATCGTCGCTCGTGCCGTAAAGACCATCCGCCCCCGCTGAAATCAATATGTAAGAATCAGGTCTATAAGGCCATGCTATCGCCTGCACCTTCGGGTCCCTGATAAATTCATAGAAGGCGTCGATATCTTCAAGTCTGTGCTGTAAACGATAGCCGATAGGTTTCTTCCAATCTGCCAGCCGTTTCAGACTCACTAATGGAAAATTGTCCCGAAAATTGTAAATCAAATTTTCAGGCTCCAACTCCACAGATATGTCTATGCTCCTTTTGGAACTGTCCGCCCTGTAATAGAGAACGGGAGTTCCCGGTGCAACGACTTTACCGTTAGCCAGAGTCAGCTTCGCTTGTGTAACGGGAAAAACATCACATAGTACGTATGTATTTGCTGACAGCGCACCTCCCCAACCACCCGTCGTATCACTGAACAATCCGTCTCGTACGCCAGGCCTGCTGTAACCGAGCCTAAAAACATTTGCAGTTGAAAGCTCCAGATAAGGACCTTTCCGCTTATCCATGTCGATGGCACTGTCAGGATTGTAAAAAAAGTAGGTACCTGGGTCCCACATACGCCCCAAAGCCCAGTACGATTCCGCATTGCTTCCGTCCGCTTGCCAGTGCGTATCTGGGTGACACCCAAGCAGGTCCCAACCAACGAGGGCCTCCGCAAGTTTCTGCGTACCGCAATAGTCCCTTGGACCGGAGGGAGCCGGAGGAGGCGCCCACCAGTTGGATGGCGGGTATTCGCCGTAATCGTTCCTAAAGGCGGCTAGCGCCAGCTCTATACTGGCAAACTGAGCCTTTTGCTTGGTCTCTCGTGCGATACGACGTACCATACTCGTAGCAGGGATAAGCAGCCCAACCAATAGTACGATTATCCCGACAACCGTCAACAACTCCACAACCGTCAATCCAGATTCTTTATGTTTCACAATCGTCCTCTTTCCCTATAAATCAGGCGTTCTTATTCCTCCTGCTCCGGTTGCTCCTGCACTAAGCTGCTACCAAGCCAGTCATCAGCAAAAATAGCATAGTCAAAAACATTGACAATGCCATTAGGATCTCCATCATCAATCCCAGACAAATTGTATCGGCTATACGGTTCTACCTCAGCTAACCAGAAACCTGCCATCAACTGCAAATCGTTCACATCCACAAAACAATCGTGGTTAAAGTCCCCTGTTAAAAGGCTGCCGCCTCCACAGTATAAAGTGCACTCGATAAAATCCCAGTCTGTATAGTAGCGCTCCCACAGCATTCCACCGGCATCGCTCTTCAAACCGAGTGATAACTCGTGGAGTCCGGGTGCTCTGTATTTATCTCCAACCTCATACCTTAGATTAAGATACTCACCTCGTATATCCGAACTGGCGCTATTCGAGTCCCAGACAACATCGCTATCTATTAGTAGAACCGCCTTGAATACGTTCGGGTCCCATGGTAACCGGTCGGTATCCAGTCTCAAGTCAAAGATGATCTCATTTACATCCGACAATTCCATTTGCTGAGAGACCTTTGCTACGTCACCAGGTTCAAACGTTGCCCTCCAGGAATGAATTGTGAGGTTATAAAGACCCTCAGTCACCCAGTCCCTGAACACATAGCCTGCGAACTTATCTGCAGGGACATTGACATCCCATTCATTCGGCTCAGTCACTATAATATCAGCTATATAGCCGTCATCTTCGAAGCTGCCATTAACTATATTACAGTCTTCAGCACCACACATAATATCCGCAGCAAATAATGCCATTAAGAATACCATAAACCGCAATAGAGCTTTCATTATCACCCTCCTCGGATCACTATCAATCCAGTAACAGTCATATTCAAACTCTTCTCAAGTTTCACACGTCATGCAGCTCGCCGGGTATAGATCGACTTGCATCACTCGGTGTATTTCCACTCATAGTTGCATATATCGTCAGCGGTGCCGTATTCGCCGTCATACCCAGCAGAAATCAAGATGTAGGAATCTGCTCTGTAAGGACGCCAAGGTTTTTCAATTTTGTGGCTCTTTGTATTCCTGTAGAATTTCTCAGGATCGGCAAGCAGATGCTGGTTAGCTTCGCTGCCCCCACCGCCTGCTACCCATGGCTTGCCAAGCTCAAGCAGATATTGGTTGTCCCAATAATTGTAGATATTTCCCGCATCATCAAATGGGCTTGGCGGTATGTGCTCAGCTGACGTGTCATCGTACTCATAAAGGTGCAGACTACTTGCAGTATTGGCTTTGTAGTAAAGTATGGGCATACCCGCTTTTACATTCTCAAGTTCGCGCGTGTAAACATCACACAGAACAAAATTTTCCTTATTAAACGCGCTCAGGCCTGGGCTGGTCGATGGATACAGGTCGCCTAACCTGTAAGCATTAGCATTTTCCAGTGGCAGAAACGGCCCTCTGCGGGCAGACAAATCAGTAGAGTCATAAAGAGCTACAGTCGCACCGCTGACAGGGTCTATGAATGTCCCATCTCGCCTGAATTGAGAATTTGTGTGAAAGCCCAGCAGGTCCCAGCCCATCATCGCTTCGCAAAGTTTCATCGCACCGCAGTAGTTCCTATCACCAGGGTCCATCGCGCCAGACTCTGGATAGCCATCGAACTCGTTATTGAACAGCTCCAGAGCCGCGTCGATGCTGTGGAATTGTGCCCGTTGTCGGACACCCTTGGCATATATCTTGACTCTGTTTAAAGCCGGCACCAAAAGGCCTATCAGAATCACAATAATACTCATCACCGTTAGAAGCTCAACGATAGTAAATGCCCTTATCTTGTTATTTTGTTTGGTCGTCGGTTCCATGTGTTTCTCCTTTTATTGGATTCATAATAACTGTTCAGTTTGTAATACTCCGGCTATGCCTGTCCGCTCAAGCTTGTTATGACCTGTATCATCGGCAAGAACACAGACAGTACTATCATCATTACCATACCACCAAGGATGATAATAATGATCGGCTCAAGCATAGACATTAGCGAAGCCACAAGAACATCGACCTGCTCATCATAGTTGTCAGCCACCTTTAAAAGCATCTTGTCGAGGTCACCGGTTTCCTCTCCCACTGCCACCATGCTGGAAATAATCAAGTCAACGGTTTTCGACTGGCGCAAAGGACCGGCAAACGTATCTCCTTGTCGGATTGAATTGTGGACATTCCCGAGCATATTGGCGAAGACCTCATTGCCGGATGTCTGTTGCGTAACGTTGATAGCATCCAAGATGGGCACACCTGCACTAATCAATGTTCCCAATGTTCTCGTCCAGCGTGTAACTGCTACCTTGCTGTTAAGCTGGCCCATAACTGGCAGCTTCAACTTGATGATATCCAGGACCAATCTGCCGGCGCGAAATTGTTTTGCTACTCTCAGCAAGAAAATAGCCCCAACAGGTACTCCCAACAGTACCGCCCAACCATAGTGGTAGGCAATCCAATTGCTGATGCCAAGCACCGCTGTCGTCACAGGATTCAATTCGCCCTGCACCATCTCCTCAAGCACCTGCTTGAACGATGGTATAACGAATTTCATCAAACCTAAGAGGATAAGAAACGCCGCACTCAACACTACAGATGGATAGACCATTGCGCTTTTAACGCGTGATTTAAGCCGCAGTGCCTTTTCTTTGAAGTCCGCCACGCGTGCCAGGATCAGATCAAGCACACCTCCAGTTTCACCAGCCGCCACCATGTTGACAAACAGCCTGTCAAAACACCTCGGATACCTGGCCATGGCTTCTGATAGTGTTGCACCTCCTTCAATGTCATCACCGACATACCCTATGATTCTCTTAAATGTCCCGGATTTCTGCTGCTCCTGGAGGATCCGCAATGAACGCAAAATAGGCAGACCCGCATCTTGGAGGGTCGAAAGTTGCCTCGCGAACTGAGTAATGTATTTTGTTTTTACTCCCCCGCCGGCACCGCGCCGACGCTTCGGTCGAATAGCAGCTTTCGCCGTCGTTTTTGCCGCCATCTTCGAACGAACCTTCGTGGGGAAATACCCCATGTTACGTATCTTGCTTATCGCTTCCTTCTCACTCAGCGCTTCAACATGATCCTTTACTTCTATCCCCTGGGAGTCCAGCGCTACATATTCAAAAACAGACATCTTTTACTACCTCACTTCAAATTAAAACTACCTCAGCATTATTCATTATTGTGGAAGAACATGATATTCATTAGCCCTCTATAGATGTTTCTTTCACCACCTCGTCCAGCGTAGTAATGCCATCATAGATCGCAGCCAATCCGTTATCGCGTAGCAACCTCATCCCGGCTTTCTGAGCAGCAACACGCAAAATATTTGTCGAAGCCCGATTCATGATTAGATTTCGTATTTCTTCATTGAAGGTCATCACCTCAAAAATACCCGTCCTGCCTCTATAGCCGGTACCGTTACACCGTTCGCAGCCCCGGCCATAATAGATCTTCTTGCCCTTGATATCATCCGCACTAAGCCCTAATTTGGTTAACTGAACATCGTTCGGCTCAAACGCTGTCTTACAATTATCACATATTTTCCTAATCAAACGCTGAGCAACGATGCCTTCGACTGTAGCTGTAATCAAGAACGGCTCAACACCCAGATCTAAAAGTCGCGCTATTGAGCCAGGTGCATCGTTTGTGTGCAGAGTTGTAAACACAACATGACCGGTCAAAGATGCCTGAGCAGCAATCTCAGCGGTCTCTAAGTCACGAATCTCACCCACCAGTATTATGTCTGGGTCCTGACGCAGAATCGAACGCAAGCACCGTGCAAATGTCAATCCAATGTTCGGCTTCATCTGAACTTGTATTAGGCCATCAAGGTCGTATTCGACTGGATCTTCAGTTGTAATTATTTTCGTCTCAACGTCGTTGAGCTCGCTCAAAGCTGCGTATAGAGTGGTTGTTTTACCGCAGCCTGTAGGGCCCGTAACAATGACAATACCATTAGGCTTGCGAATAAGTTGACGCACTAATTCCTGGTCCTCGGACCTCAGCCCAAGTTTTCGCAAATCGAAAGTCACCTGACTTCGGTCAAGAACACGCAACACAACGCTTTCTCCGAACATTGTCGGCAGAACGCTGACACGCAGGTCAACGGGCTTGCCTTCAACAGTTAATGATATTCGACCATCCTGTGGCAAACGTCGCTCAGCAATATCTAAGTCCGCCATAACTTTTATTCGGGAACTAAGCGCTGCCGCTATGTACCTCGGAGGTGGAACCATCTCGTAAAGAACGCCATCGATGCGATATCGCATTTTGTACTCGTGTTCGAACGGCTCGAAATGAACGTCCGAGGCCTTATCACGTATAGCCTGCAACAACACCAGGTTAAGCAGCTTCTTAACAGGATTTGACTCAGATAGCTCCTTTAGCTCGTCAAGGTCGATACTTTGATTTCGTCCCTCAAATTCTGCTAAAAAACTATCCTCTTGAATTTCGTCTATTAACTCATTGATGTTCTCGTCTTGAGTTTCATAGTATTTTGTCATCGCCGCTTCTAACGCGTCTGTGTCTGTCACCTTTGCGTTAACCTTGAAACCCATTAAGGTACTCAGGTCGTCAGTGGCTCGAAAATTATCGGGGTTATCCAGCACTACGGTCAGCTCGTTTTGCTTTTTGTTGTATTCTATTGGAATAAGCCGATAAGTTTTAGCCATTTGCGCCGGCACCTTCTCAATCACATCTGGAGGAATCTCTATGCCCTCAATGCTTGTATATTCCATGCCTCGTTGAGCTGCCAAGGCTACCTTCAACTGTGCCTCATCAACCAGTGCAAGTTCCCGAAAAATTTCTCCAATTTTCACAGCTCCCTTCCGCTGCTTCTGAATCCTTAAGCACTCATGAACCTTATCTCTGTTTAAAAGACCAATCTTGATAAGGATTCTACCAAGAGGTCTACCTCGCAACTGTTCTATCGGAGGAAGCTCTTGCCTTAATTTGACCTTACCCATTTATCTTTCCTCAGCAATATTTCATTGAACCCAACAACACTATTATATAACAATAAGCAATTCATGCAAAAAGAATTATGAATAGGACATTTAGTTAATAGGACTATAAATTTGGTAAGAAAAATCCCTTTTTTTTACCCATTTATCTAATAACCTCCCCTGTTGCGCTCCCCTTATTCCCCCACCAAATAACCCAAGTTCAAAAATCCTTCCAGGTCACGTTCGTAACACCCTGTCATAATCCTCCAATCCCTGATCGGCCTTTTCCTTCTTCTTAGCTCCTTTTCGCCCTTCCATTCTGCCGATCTTCTCCATAGCCTTGTCTTGGAGCGATCCTGTCTGGCGGCTCTTGTCCAGCATCTCATCCAACGTTATCTTACCAGTATCGTAAAGCTGCCAGAGATGCTCATCAAGAAGCTGCATGCCAAGCTTCTTACCAGTTTGAATACTCGAATCAATTCGATACGTCTTGTTCTCTCTTATCAGGTTGGCAATAGCGGGTGTAACAACCATAAACTCATAAGCCGCGACTCTGCCTCTGCCTGAAGCCAAAGGGCAAAGAACCTGGCTCAGCACAGAAATCAGGTTGCTGCTTAGCTGAATGCGGATCTGCTCTTGTTGATCTACGGGAAAAACGTCAATCATTCTTGTAATCGTTCCAGCAGCGCTTGTTGTATGGACCGTGCTAAAAACCAGATGGCCGGTTTCTGCGGCCCTAACGGCAGATTCGATCGTTTCGAGGTCCCGCAATTCGCCAACCAAAATCACGTCAGGGTCCATTCTCAGAATGCGTCTTAATGCTTCGCCAAAGCTCGGAACATCGACACCAACTTCTCGCTGGTTAATAATAGATTTCTTGTGTGAATGATAATATTCTATGGGCTCTTCAACGGTCACAATATGGCGGTCAAAGTTTTCGTTAATATAATTTATCATACAAGCCAGTGTTGTCGTTTTTCCACATCCGGTTGGGCCTGTAACTAAAAACATACCTCGCGGTCTTCGGCACAGAGCAGCACAAATCTTTGGCAGTCCTATCTGATCAAATGTCATAATTTTCGATGGGATAAGACGCAGGACTATGGAGATATTGCCTTTTTGCCGGAAAACAGACACACGAAATCTGCCTTCGTCACCGAACGCAAAACCAAAGTCGGTTCCACCCTCTTCTTGTAGTTCCTGTTGGTTGCGATCGGGCGTGATGCTTTTCATTAGAGCCGCCGTATCATTCGGCTCAAGAACTTTGGTCTCTAAGGACCTTAGTCGGCTGTCTATTCGCAGTACCGGTGCTCGCCCAACTACAAGGTGGATGTCCGACGCCCCTTGTGTGACACAGGCGCTCAGCAATCTGTCCATATTCACCGTTGCCATATAAAAATTCCCCAAATCAAACTATCGTTTAGTCCACCAATACACCTTCTGTCTGCGTGATTCTTGCGACTTCCTCAGGTGTGGTTGTCCCATTAAATATCTTGAGCTTCCCATCCTCCATGAGTGTTCTCATACCACTTGCTTTGGCCGCTTCACGCAGTTCGCTCGTTTGTGCTTTGTTGAAGGCCAACTCTCTTACTTCACTATTTAACTCAAACATCTCGAATATACCGATGCGGCCCTTGAAACCTGTATGCTGGCAATTGCTACATCCAGCCCCCTTGGAGATTGTGTACTTTTCCAGGTCTTCAGGCGTAATATTAAGCATCCGCAGAGAATGCGGATCCGGATTTTCATCAGGCACCTTGCACTTTTTGCAGATAACTCTTATGAGCCTTTGTGCCATAATTGCCTGTATGGAGCTTGCTACAAGAAAGGGCTTGACTCCCATGTCGATCAAACGGGTAATTGCGCTCGGCGCATCATTAGTATGCAGGGTACTGAAGACCAAGTGCCCTGTTAAGGCTGCCTGGATTGCGATATCCGCTACGACGCCATCTCGAATCTCACCCACTAATATTATATTAGGAGCCTGTCGCAACATAGACCTGAGAATCCTGTCAAATGTCAACCCGATTTCTTCCTTGACTTGACACTGATTCATGCCATCAAAGTTGTACTCCACAGGATCCTCAGCCGTGACAATTTTCTTGTCCGGTTTGTTAAGCTCCTGTAGTGCTGCGTACAATGTTGTGGTTTTTCCGCTACCAGTCGGCCCCGTGACAAGAAAGATACCGTTAGGCCTTTTGATTATCTGTTGGAAATGTTCATAATTGTCTTGCTCGAAGCCGAGCGACTCAATACCGACATTAACTGCGTCTCGACGCAAGATTCTTAGAACCACACTCTCGCCGTGATTGCCGGGTAGTGCTGAGACACGAAAATCGATGTCCTGTCCGGCTATAATGCGCTTGATACGACCGTCCTGAGGCAGTCTCTTTTCGGCAATATCCATACCGGACAAGATTTTCAATCGAGTAATCAAGGGCGCCTGCATGTTCTTGGGAATGTTGTCCTTCTCCAAACATACACCGTCAACGCGATATCTTACCCTCACTCTATCAGTCATCGGTTCAATATGTATGTCGCTGGCCCGCATGTGATAGGCATTGTCGATTATCAGATTCACCAGTCTGATTATGGGGCCCTCGCCGTCCTCCTTTCCTCCCTGCCCTATTAAAATCTCCGCTTGATGCAACGCGTCACCAACTTCAGCAAGCTCAGCAGCAGTCGCATCAATACTATGCTTGAGCCTGTCATCTTCTTCCTTCTTGATTTCGCCAGTTGAGTTCCGGATGTAAGAACTGATCTTGGAGGGGCTTGCAAGATAACACTCCAGTTCGGTATTCAACCGAAGTCGAACAGCGTCCATTGCGTCCAGGTCCAATGGATCACTGATAATCAGCCTCAACTTCCCGTTATTCATACTCAGTGGGAGAATGTTGTGCCTTTTAATAAGATCTTCGGGGATAAGTTTAGCTGCTTCAGGCGGGATGGTTATCTGATCCAGATTTGCATATTTCAAACCAAACTGTTTAGCGATTGCCTTAGTCAAGGTTTCTTCATCTATTAGGCCCGATTCGAGCAATACTTGACCCAGCCGCTTGTTGTTTTTCTTTGACGTCTTGATTGCATCGATAAGGGGCTGTTTCTCTACCAATCCAGCTTTGTAGAGTATTTCACCCAAATGTCTGCGATCTTTAGCCATACATGCCTCCTGCTTTGAAAACCCCGACGAACTATTATTATAATCATTCCGAAGCTTTAAGTCAAATCTACAGTTTTAATCGGATCATATTCAGAGCCGTATACGCCGCCCGAAGCCTTATGAACTCTCTATTGTGGCTGAAGATATAACGCATAGTCTCGCAGTTGTTATCGGAGTCAACACTGATATATACCAAACCGACTGGCTTTTGTTCGCTTGCCCCAGTTGGTCCGGCTATGCCGGTTATAGCAATGGCAAAATCTGCGCCGGCTTTTTTCCTCGCACCTTCCGCCATAGCAACAGCAACCTGTTCACTAACAGCACCATACCTTTCTATTAACTCGTTAGGCACACCAAGCTCAGTAGTCTTAGCCTGATCACTGTAGGTAATCCATCCATACGTAAAGTATCTGCTTGCGCCGGGCGTATCAGTGATGAGTTTCGCTAACATCCCACCTGTGCAGGATTCAGCCACCGCTACGGTTTTCCTTTGTTCAGCCAACTTCAGGCCAACTACCTCAGCGAGGCTCTTGTCGTCTGTTCCAAAAACAAGCTCGCCCAGGATACGTCGCAGTGATTCCTCGTCACGTTCGACCAGTTTTCGAGCCTCAGCTTCGGATTGGGCGGTGGCAACGATGCTGAGCGTAATAACGCCATGTCCAGCAGTGCAGTTGATTAACGGATTTCGGCCACGCTGCATCATTGACCCGAGCATTTCAGCAATATCTGACTCACCTGCTCCAAAGCACCTGAGCTTTCTGATCACGATGGCCTGTCGGCCACTGAGTTGCTGCAACTCGGGAACAATGTTGTCTCGGTACATCTGTCGCATTTCGAATGGAACGCCAGGCAAAGCAAAAAGAAGTTTCCCTTTGTTCTCCGTCCTAAATCCGGGTGCAGTGCCGAAAGTGTTTTCAATAGCCTTGGCACCATCAGGTATATATGCCTGAATTTTATTACTTGCAGGCATCTTTCGACTTCGTGCCGCGAAGAATCCCTCGATCCGCTGGAGAAGCTCGAGTTGCATTTCCAACTTTGTACCAAGGAATTCTGCAAACCCCTGGCGTGTAAGGTCATCATCCGTAGGCCCGAGTCCACCCGCAGCTAAAATTATGTCAGCATCAGCAGTCGCCAGGCTAAGCGTCTTTGCAATTGCCTTAATATCGTCCGGAACACAGTAAGTGCTGACAACTGGAATCCCCAGAGAAAGTAATTCTTGCGCTAAGAACGCTGTATTTGTATCGATGATTTGACCGCTAACAACCTCGTTGCCGATGATAACGATACTTGCTTTTTTCATAAGCGCGGATTTTAATTATAGAACCAGACAACAACAAGGAAAAATCCCTTTTTACCGTTGCCGCACAAGATTTTCACCCCTGCGAAAGCAGGGGGCGGGAATCCAAAATATTTAGCCCCCAAATTTATTTGGGGGTCTTCTTTATATTTATTGTGGCGTCATTCCGTACTTGCCTGCCCTCGAATGTCGTAATCGGGGGATACGGAATCCAAAAATATTTAGCCCGCCGATTTACTCGGCGGGTTTCGTTTAGTCATGTAGGACGGTTGGCTTTAGCCCACCGAACAAAGCTCATCTTCAACAGGCGATATACAAGATACGAACGACGAGCGACGATAGGTTTTAGCCCATCCTGCGAAACTAATTCTTCACCGCCAACCGCCTCTCTATGCTTGCCGGAGGATGTCGGCAGCCTTTACGGCATCTGCGGAGCTGTCCAGGCCGATGTAGAGGATGAACCTTGCCCCGATCACAGCCACCGAGAGTCCTCGAAGATTGATCCCCGCTGCGGCGAGCTTTTCCGTTATTTCGGCTGCGACGCCAGGTCTGTTATCTCCCTCGACGCGTACTGACTGGACGCTTTTCGTGACGTTAAAGCCTAACTCCGCAGCCGCGGCGACCTCTCTATCACCACGTAGGGGTGTGACAAACACGACCCCCGTGCCGGGCTTTTCCGCCGCTCGCCTCGCGATGATGAAATCAAGGTCAGCACCGGCCTCCTGCAACCCGGTGAGCAGATGTGATAAGCCACCGACTTCGTCTCTAATACTTGCGGCCCACACATTCACACGTTCGACAATCAAGTCCATAATACTATTCTCCTCTTGGGTTAACGGTTATTGCCAAATTACCTGCCATTCCAATCTGCACTACTGCGTAAAAACACTTATTTCATAAAGGCGGATTCTAATCTCAGCCGCAGGCCAAAACAAGGGAAAATAGCTTGCTGTCATTGATGAAATGCTGGTTAGTTGGATCTGTTGGTTATTTGTTTTTATGGCACTTTATAAAACCAGTTTCCTTTTGAATCCTTATAAGCATAGCCATCTGCACCACGACAGTAATCTGGAACGAGATTGAAATACAAATGAATGTCTTCCCTATGCGGATTTTTCAAAATGGGCTTTATACTTTTCAGGTATACAAGAGACATATTATATCTTCTTATTCGCTTCACATCCCTTCCCAGAGCAATTAACTTGGATCTTGGATTTCGGAAATCATTCCATTCGTTTATCAATTTTATATGGCATTTATAAAATCTTAATCCGAAATACGATGCACCTATGAAAATAAATATGCAAATTAATATAATGGTTATCTTTTCTCTCTTTTTCATTTTTTAGACAATTAATGGAAATCTCAGACTTGTAGGATGGGCTTTAGCCCAACTTACTAAACTTGCCTTTTTCATAAAGGCGGATTTTAATTTCAGAGCCAGCCGCAAACAAGGAAAAAACGTTTGGTTTCATTCCCCCCACTGGGATGAACTCCGGCAGGGATCCTGTTTAGCCCCGCAATTTATTGCGGTGTCTCTTTTATATTTATTTGGGGGTCTTCTTTAGATTTATGGCGGCGTCACTACGTACTTGCTTTCCCTCGAATGTTTACCAGCCTTCTATGTGACTGGTCGTAGTCGGGGGATACGGAATCCAAAAATATTTAGCCCGCCGATTTACTCGGCGGGTTTCGCTTAGCCCCCAGGCCTGCCCTGTGGGGTTCTCTTATACCTTCCACGCACCCCTTACACCGCAGGGGATTTTGTTTAGCTGTCGTCGGCACGACGCCGCAATCTCAAAAATAATCAATAATCATTGGAAAAGGTCATCCCGACCGGAGTGGAGGGACCTATTGAAAAAATGTCATTGCGTGGAGCACTGATTTATCGGGACGATGAAGCAATCTCCGATTTGCATTTTAATAATCAATCTCAATAAAAAAACTCATACGTAAAACGCGTAGCTCTCCGCAAGGAGTCCATAGGACTACCACAGGTACGCGCTTTACGTATGCCATATTACTATGTTGAAAGGTTATAAAAATTGTCATTCCTTCGCGCTGCTCAGGACGGTATCTGAATGGATCGCAGCTTTCGGCAGGACCGCTGGAGCGATTTGTTAGAATATGTCTTTGTTTTTCACCATAATTTTGGAAATACAGCCCATACTTTTGATTTATATTCAGAATATTCATCACCAAACTTTTCTATTAAATATTTCTCTTCAATAGGTATTAACGTACGGAAAACAATGTACATAAAAATTGGAATTATTATGCCTAAAATCGAACCTCTTAATATTACGATACCAGGCACAATAAAGGAGATCCACGAGGCATATATAGGATGTCGTAAATATGCATAAACTCCTTTTTTGCATAACCTGCTTTCATAATAATATCTATCGATTGTGAACGCAGGAATAAGAAAGATAATTAACCCAACTCCGATTAAAAAGATGCCAACTATAATGTTGATTAATCCTGTATAAATAACAAATCTCAGCTCGGGAAATACAATATTTTGAATAGCAAATACAATTGCAGCAAAAATCAATGAAATTATGGTAAATTTTGGACCAACACCCCATCTTGTCATTTGCTTATTATTCATTTTTAGTTTTACTAGGGACAGTTGCCGTTTTCTGTGCACTCACCACAGCCATTAACTCGTGCTACGTAGCGAGCTACTTCGAAGAGTAGCATAGGTGCTTGCCTCAATTGCAAACTCATCTAAAAGATAACGAGACGCTCTGCGGCGACCTGACAAGGTCGTCCGCAGGAGCAAAAGGTTAGGGATCTAATACTACTTTTACATTGCCATTATCTAGCAGTTAGGTGGAAGAGCCTGTCTCCCACGCAAAATCATCTCGTATTTCATGATTAAGACCCAAGACAACTTTTGAAAGGAGAATAGACTCAAGAACAGATATGTTAGCTCGGATCGCTGCCACAATATGCAACCACGATGCACACTTCACTTGTTTGCCCTTGCGAAACTCAAACGTTACTCCATCAATTTCAACGCTTAGATCATCATTGTTGTGCATTCCATTAGCATGAAAGGAATTCCTCAGACTAGCAAGTACTGTAAGAACATCCTTTTCCCGCCCCGTTCGAGACATGCCAGCTTGATCAAGCATAGCATTACTGATATTCCAGAAGCCTTTGTGGTTGGGAAACGCGTTAAGATCTTTTAAAATGTTCGCGAAGAGACTTTCGATCTTGAAGTGTATCTTTGTAGTAAGAGTATTCCTCAGGTAATCAAGCATAAGGTCTTCCGCTTGGCCAGTGGACAAACCAGTTCCAATCAACTTGCGATACTCCTGATCCCAGTCGTCACCGAATTTCTCTTTGGAAAGATGTTTCAGTGACATCAAACATCGAATCCAGTTACCACATGCGCCAATGTCACATTGAATCCCTTCAAGGGCTACGTGGCGAGCATCCTGTGAATTATAGGCGACTTGAGTTAATGAGACTATTTTTTGCCTGATGTTCTCCGTGGTTTGATTCAGAGACTGCAAATCATCGAGAACCTGGTTAAGATTAGCGTAATTACCCATTTGATTTAACTCCCTAACAGTCAACTTTCGCACTTTTTAGGCGGCTGGTTTTAATGATTTATCAATACAAACATACCAACCTTCCGATGTCTTTATTGGAAATAAAGATAAGACAAGGAGGTTGGCATGAATACGATTATTACTT
>Ga0315543_1000301_pt1 | contig 63454 bp, 63 predicted proteins | sample SalMarSW160210MG_2_FD_203098 | JGI IMG/M metagenome (GOLD analysis project Ga0315543, IMG submission 203098) | Salt marsh sediment microbial communities from the Plum Island Ecosystem LTER, Massachusetts, United States - Salt Marsh Sediment SW1601-210 ... | reverse complement strand
CATGACGGCGAATCTGGCTTCCCTGAGAATGAGAAGTGTAATCTGAAAACCGCTGGCGCCAAGAGACCTGGCTGTATCCAGAAGGGTCTTATCCACGCCGCTGAGGGCTGAAATGGTCAGACCGAGCAGAATCGGGGAAATCAGTATTACCTGTCCTATGACAATGGCAGTCGGGGTGAACATTAAGCCGAGTTCACCCAGCGGTCCCGACCTGGAAATAAATACGAAGACGAAGAGACCGATAACGACGGTAGGAACGCTGTAGAACGTCTGAATCAGGTTTATCAGGAATCTTTTACCGGGGAACTGTTTGAAGGTAATAAAGCTGGCGATGGGGATGCAAATTAAAGAGCCGATGACAGCCGAGGTAAGAGAAATCCTCAGTGACCTCCCGGCTATCTGCATTACTTCCGGGTCGAAAGTCACGATTAGCTCAATGGCTTTGACCAGCCCCTGCCATAATTCGGTCAACTAAACCAGACTCCTTTGCTACTTATTATTTCCCCCTCCCCCGAGAGTAGTCAAGGGGGATGGGGGATAAGGAGGATATAATCGGTTGAGATTATTGTGAGTATTCGGGGACAAGTGTGGTGTAATCCTCAACCGGAGGGCAACCGGACATATCGCAGCCGGCAATGGGGAAGAAGAGAGACCTTCCGTATTCCACCATTCCATAAGTAGCGATTATTTCCTGAACCTCGGGTGAAATCAGCCAGTTGATGAACTGGTTGGCGATATCTATTTTAGCCTTTGGATGCGTTTCCGGATTGATGGCTATGGCCGCGTATACATTCAGGAATATCGGGTCTTCCTCAACAAGTGAAACGATATCCAGATCGGCTTTAAGATTATATGCCAGGAAAGTAGAGATATCGGCCATGGTATATGATTCCAGCTCATTTGCCATCAACAGGGTAGGTCCCATTCCTTTACCGGCTTCCACGTACCAGTCGCCGGAGTTCCTGACCTCCTCGTAATCAAGCCCGGCTTCTTTCCAGATGAGTTTCTCTTTGGCATGAGTACCCGAGTCGTCACCCCTGGAGACGAATTTAATGGTACCCTTCATGCCTTCTTCGTATAGTTTCTGGTAAGCTTCTGCAGCCGATAAGCCGGTGATTCCTGCCGGGTCGCTCTTGGGACCGGCAATCAGGAAGAAGTTATAGGCAAAGTTCCTGCGGTTAATGCCGTATCCGTCGGCAATGAATACGTCTTCCCTTGCCCTGTCGTGTACAATAATGGCGTCGACATCGCCTCTCCTGCCGTACTCGAGTGCTATTCCGGTGCCGGCGTATACGATGTCCATTTCCACGTTAGCCAGCTCCTCGAAAATCGGCTCAAGGTGGTACCAGAGTCCGGTATCGTAAAGGCTGGTGGTGGTAGCTATTTTAAACCGTACCATAGGGTCGTGCAGAGCGTATTTCGTTTCCGATGTCTTTTCTTCAACTGCTTCCGAAGAACAGCCTGCAATACCGAAAAGCAAGCTTGATAAAATAAGAATGCCTGACAAGCAGTATATTAACTTTTTCAACATTCACCTCATTATTATCCTAGAGTAATTACGCAGTCTAATAAAAAAGCACCTCAAGGAGGTGCTCTGCACGTAAAATTCAGTGCCGTAAGACAGTCTCCTTTCCTAATACGGGAGGCGCAGACGTTTCCACCTGTACCCTATCGGTTGCAGTCCATAGGCTTCACCTTTAGGAACAGCAACTCGGAGGCTATATTTAGATTTTTAATGTTACTAGACTGGTTTCCAGCCAGATAGAGTATATCTTAATGGCTGGAGTGAAGTCAAGTTTGATAAACATAGGGTAGTGTATCATTTTGGCATTGAGAAATGTGAATTTGACAAAATAGTGTTTACAAGATATATATTATTACTTGACAATAGACGGTGGCACGGCAACCCTATTCAGCCTACCTAATTAGGTGTAGACCGGCGGTGTCGCTTCACCGATACCGCTTTGCCACCGTCTTTCCGTTTGTACAGATTGACGGGGACAATTTTCTTACCCTGTTGGGTTTTAGCCATACCAATCACCTCCTTTCTGGGCAAGTTGCCCAAGTTGTCAAAGCAATCATGCCCTTTAGTTGGTGTTGGTGGCTAATTCAGGGTGGGTTGCCGTGCCAAAAGCATATTACAATACTAATACTGGATTTTCAATGGACTAACTTTACTATATCTTAGACCGCCCAGATATGGTCGCTTATACCTGAAGCCATCGCCGGAGTAGTAGGATAAGGATTAGCAAGGCTCTTATGCGGCCTAGCAAAGTTGTAGTGCATAAAGTAAAGAGCCAGGGCTAAGATATGGTTCTCCCGCTCAAGCATTTGTCAATAGTAAAAAGTGAAATAATTAAAAAATATTTTTCGATTTAGACTTGACTTTTGTACTTTTTCTCCTTATAATATAAGCATGAGTAGAAAAAGTCAAGTAATCCGCACACAAGAAGAATTCGATGAAATCATCAGTAAACCGATTCCAGAACCAGAAGATTTACTTGAACCATTGAGCAAATTTCACTCCATACTATATGATGCTTTTGGGTATTCTCTTGTCAGAACAATAGAAGCCTTGAAAAAGACTCATAGTAGGAAATCTATTAAGTGGTTTAAACCTCAAGCAATAAGATTCTATGTTCATGATTTCTTAGGACAAAAAGGGCTTAAATCTCAACTGATAGACGAAAATGATGATGAAGAAGAAGAAAGAGAATTTGTATTTAAACCAAGAGTATCTTCAAACAATGGAATAGCTGGGAATATTGATAACTACGAGTACATCATTCTTAAAATATTCAATGGTGGATTACCGCCACCAATGTCAAAACCTCGTAGAGAATATTATAGTCAGCAGCACCTTAAAGAATATAAATTACCGTTACCAGGATTAGGTTACACTGTAAAAGATATTTTACTAAAACCAAATCTCGTATATCTATGGGACATCGTTAAAGAGAAGGGTAAGAAGAAGAAACAAGAGCATATAATTCTCTATCTGGCTATTCCCCAACATCATCTATTCTACTCGACTACTAAATTGCTTATGATTCCAAACCCTATTACTACCTTTAAACAAGAGGATATAGACGATGCGGAAGAAAATGAACAACAGAACGGAGAATTAAATGATATACGGCGAACGCATCAAGCAAGTTCGTGAATTTAATGGTTTTACTCAGACTCAATTAGCCAATGCGGTTGGTGTGAAACAAGCAGCTATTTCGGAAATCGAGTATAGCGAGTTTACACCTTCAGAGTCTTTAGTAGAAAAGATAGCACAATATACTGGTTTCCTGCCATCGTTTTTCGAGTTAGAACCTAGTGGTAATTTATCAGTTGGGACTTTAAATTACCGTGCCAGAAGGTCTGTTTCATCACGTGATGAAACAAGAGTTTATCAATATGCGAATCTTTTATATCAAAATATTAAAAGGGCGTGCCTTGATGTAGCTATGCCGCCTAATAGACTACCGCAATTGCCTAATGAACCCATAAAACGGGCTGTGAAAATAACAAGAGATGAGTTAGGTATTTCAAGAAATGTTCCAATTAAAAACCTATTAAAAGTAATCGAGAATAATGGCGTAGTAGTATTGAATCTTCCACGCAACTTACCAAAGATAGATGCTTTTTCAACTTGGGCTGAACTCGATGAAGAAAGACCAATTATTGCACTTTTGCATGGTAAACCTATGGACAGGATGAGATTTAGTATTGCACATGAATTAGGGCATTTAGTATTACATCAATCTATCAGACCATCTTTAAAATTAGTTGAAAACGAAGCTAATGAATTTGCTTCTGCCTTTCTTTTACCAGAAGTAGCTATGCGTGAAGAAATTAAACCTCCGGCCACACTAACATCACTTGCTAAATTAAAATTACGGTGGGGTGTATCAATCCAAGCACTAGTAATGAGGGCTAGTAACCTAAAAATAATAACCCAAAGACAAGCAAAATATCTTTTTACGCAAATGTCTATGCAAGGATGGAAAACTAGAGAACCAAGTAATTTAGACTTGAAGATAGAAATGCCGAACCTTGTAAGGAATATTATTGAGAGTAGATATAGAACACGAGAAGATTACGCTTTAGATAATAGAATGAGTATTGATACGGCTACTGAATTTTATGCATACGCTTAACTTTTATTCCACCTTGCTTCGGCTGCTTTCTTAGCTATTGTACTCCGTTCTTCAGGGGTAAGTTTCTCCGCCCTAGCTTTACCACCCTTTAAACCACCCTTACGCCCTAGAGCGGAGTAGTCAATCTCTTGTTTTTCGCCTTCATGTTCTTCTACCTGTCCGGTTGCTTCCTGGACAACTCGAAAAGCTGTTATTGCGAAATCGTGTTCTTTCTTTTTACGCTTTGCCATACTTAAAGCGTATCATTGTCGCTCAAGCATTGTCAACGCTCAGGCATTTCAAAATGATACACTACCAAAAATAGTGACTATTCGGCGGCTAGTTCTGCCAGTTGTTGCAACACTTCCTGCAGGGCGTCCAGTTCTTCTCCGTAGCCTGCCCAGTCACCGGTACGGAGATATTCCTGAGCCCTGTCGAAGTGCTCTTGAGCCTGCCTGATAAGGCCGGCTATATCAGCGGTTACGGGTACCTGCGGCTCTTCTGTTACCGGCGGTGTGATTACCGGCTCTTCAACCGGAGGAGCTTCCGTGCCGAAGATAGCGGCAAGGCTTTCAGCCAGAGTAGGCTGCATGGCTATATGTTCTCCGGCAGCCACGATGACTCTTTTCAGTTCCGGCAGACCACCACCCTCGGCCTGGAGAAATACCGGCTCCACGTATAACATCGACTCGCCGAGGGGAATGAGCAGGAGGTTGCCGCGGATAACTCTCGAGCCGCCGCGACCCCACAGGGCAAGCTGTTCGGTAATAACCGTGTCCTGACCGATGCGGTTTTCTATCTGGCTGGGACCATCCACCCAATCTTCCTTGGGGAAGCTGTAGGCAAGCAGTTTACCGTAATTTTCGCCGTCGCAGCGGGCAGCCAGCCAGCCGATGGTGTTTTTCTTGTTTGCCGGTGTGAAGGGCAGCATCAGCAGGAACTCCTCTTTTTCCTCATCCGGCAGGCGCATAATGATGTAATAAGGTTCCATGGACTGCTCGCTGCCGAAATATACCTCTCTGGGTACCTCCCACAGGTCTTCTTTATTGTAAAATACCCTGGCGTCACGCATGTGGTAACTGAGATAAGCGGCGACCTGTATATTAAACATGTCTTCAGGATAGCGGAGATGAGCGTAAAGTTCCTCGGGCATCTGTTCCATCGGGATAAACAGGTCCGGGAAGATGGCCTGGTAGGTGCGGATTAGGGCGTCTTCGGAGTCGGCTATATAAAAGGTGACGTCTCCGTTGTAAGCGTCGATTACGGCTTTAACGCTGTTGCGAACGTAGTTCAGTCCACCGACGACAGGGGTAGAATACGGATAGCGGTCACTGACGGTATAAGCGTCCTGTATCCAGAGTAACCTGCCGTCCATCACCACCAGATACGGGTCGTTATCCAATATCAGGAAGGGCGCCAGATGGTTGACTCTTTCTCTGATGTTGCGGTTATAAAGCACCCTGCTCTCTGAAGTCAACTCACCGCTAATGAGTATATTGAAATCGGCCAGTTGCCATGAATATACCAGCCGGCGTATAAAGCCGTCCAGGCTGATTCCTCCGGTGCCCTCATAGCTGCCGTAGACATTCTCGTCACCGGCCGGATAGTCGAATTCCTGTGATTCTGTTTTCACTATAACATAATCATTTGTTTTTTCTCCGTAATATATACCGGGCTGTTCGATATCGAAATCGCCGACGGGAGGTATATCTTTAACGAGCAGTATAGGCAAGCCCTGTGTACTGACTTCGTTGACCGGGCTGAGGGTAAGACCGTAGCCGTGAGTGAACAGCAGCCGGCGGTTTACCCAGGTCTGCGCTTCTTCGGGCAGTTTTTCAGCGGATAGCTCCCGTGCCGATAGCATGACTTGCCGGTAAAAGCCGTCTACGGTGTAGCGGTCGACATCGACGTCGTTAAAGTCATAGTATGGTCGGAGCGACTGGATGTGGTTGTAGGTATCTTTCAGCGGACGGTGGTCCCAGAGTCTGACGTTACCGATGGTCGCCTCGTTCAGGGCGATGTCCTGCGGGCTTGGTGTGTCCTCGGCGGGGAACGGCTTTTCTTCAACGTCGTTCAGCCCGAAAGCTTTCCTGGTGAATTCGATATTATACTCGATATAAGGTTTCTCACGGGCAAGCTCGTTGGGCTGTACCTGGAAACGCTGTATTATGGCGGGATAAACCGTTCCCACAAGGATGGCGGCTATAATCCAGGCTCCGATACCGTATAAAGGCAGGCGGTAATTCCGACGCCACATAAATATAAGGACCGCGAAGATAACAATGACTACCACCACCAGAAGAATCCACTGTGCCGGCAGCTTGGAGTGCATATCGGCATAGCTGGCCCCGAAGACAACCCCGCGTTGGGAAAAGACCAGCTCCCAGATACCGAGCCAGTAACCCCAGGCAAAGAGGCCGAGGATGGCTATTACCAGCCCACCGGCGTGAGCCAGCACGGGACGGGCGAAATCGAATCTGATACGCTGAATTCCGTAGCTTATCAGGTAAACGGCGGCGCTGCCGATAAGAGTGACGATCAGCGCCCCCGTCAGCCAGCTTCGCAGCAGGTGAAGGAACGGCAACGAAAAGACATAGAAGCCTATCTCCTTATTGAATACGGGGTCGTTTATTCCGAAAGGCTGCCAGTTGGAGAAGCGGAGTATTACCTCCCAGTTACTCTGGGCAATCAAGCCGAATATGATACCGAGAAATATGGTGACCAGGATGACGCTTATCTTGAGCGCCGGCTGCAACCGGCGGACTATAGCCCAGGGCCAGATACTCTTGTCCGTCTTGGGGACAAGGCGTGTTGCCAGTACCAGGTTTCCCAGAAAAAAGACGCAGAAGATTATCGCCGCCACGAAAAAGACGAGAATTCTGGTCCACAGGATGGTGGTGAAGACAGAGCCGTAGCCCAGGTGGCTGAACCAGAGCCATTCGGTATAAAAACCTTTCCACACGCTCAAGATGATGAACAGTACCAGGAGACCAACCAGTACGGAGAATATTCTGGCTGCCGTCCATCTTCCGCGCGGGGAAGCCGGCTTCTTCTCTCTATCTTCGGGGAACCAGCGCTGCCACTGCCTCTCGAATGAGTCCAAAACGCTTATCCTTTTAGCTTTCTACCTTAATGCGAGAATATCATACTGCGTTAGTATCGGTCAATGCTTGTTTTTTTGATGGTGCCTGTAGTCTGCTTGCCTCCCCTCTCTGCTTGGACTATAATTGAATTCGGGAGTCTTGGGCATGACGAATTTTCCTCGGGCCGGCAATGCGGACTATGCGGTTGATTTTTCCAGACTGAAAAGCTATTCATATGAAATCGGACCTATCCGACCGCCCAGCGAGGGCGGAAGCCTCTCATTATTACTCCGTGTTACCGAGAACTGTCCCTGGAGCAGGTGCACTTTCTGTTACGGCAGGTTTTATAACCGTGAAAAGTTCAGGATGAGGCCGGTTGACGAGGTCAAAGCGGATATCGACGCGGTCAAAGGTATCAGCGATGAGATAAAATCGCTTTCGTGGAAACTCGGTTTTGCCGGAAAGATAGAAATGCTCGGCAGTGTGCTCCAAAGCGGCCTGCTTTCCGGAACGAATACCGGGACTATCGTAGAAGACGAATTTAACAATATCCAGTGCGTTATCAATACTTACAACTGGCTTATATCCGGCGGCAGGACGGTGTTTTTACAGGATGCCGATACCCTGATTATGCCCGCCGACCAGCTTGAGGAAATTATAAGATACCTCAAGGAATTATTTCCGTCTATAGAAAGGATTACCTCCTATGCCCGGTCGAAGTCGGTGGCCAGGAAAACTCCGGAAGAGCTAGCCAGGCTCCACCAGGCCGGTCTTATCAGGCTTCATGTTGGTCTGGAGACAGGTGACGATGAGCTGCTGAAACTTGTCGATAAGGGGGTTACCGCCGGGGAGCATATTATCGCCGGCAGGAAAACCCTTGAATCGGGCTTCGAGCTTTCCGAGTATGTTATGCCTGGACTCGGCGGCAGGAAGCTGTGGGTGCAGCATGCCGAGAATACCGCCCGCGTGCTGAACGAGATTAACCCTAACTTTATCAGGTTGAGGCCGTTCGTCCCCAGCGCCAATACGCCGATGCTGGAGGCATACCGGAACGGGGAGTTCGAGATGATGTCTCCCCACGAGCTTCTCAGGGAAATCAAGCTGATGATTGAGAATCTGGATGTTACCTCCGGCGTCTGTTTCGACCATGCCAATAATACATTATACCGGTCGGGTAGTACGCTTGTCCCGCTTATGAAGCAGGACTACAACGGTTATATATTCCCCGACGAAAAAGAGGCGGTACTGGAACTCATCGATAAGGCACTGGGACTCGATGAAAGGATATTCGTTGACCTGCGTGACAGCGCAGGAATAAACAGTATGTAGGGATATATGAGGTTAAGAAAGTGACTGTAGAAGAGGCTGATGTTAGAAAGGAAACGAACCGGGCTCTGAAAAGGTTCGGCAGAAAAAAGGATAACCTTATACCCATCCTGCAAGGGGTTCAGGGAAAGCTAGGTTATCTTCCTGAGGAGGCTATGTCCGAGATTGCCGGTTACCTCGGCATATCTGAAATAGAAGTTTACAGCGTTGTCACTTTCTATAACCAGTTCCGACTTAATCCACCGGGCAGGCACTCGATCAGGGTATGTCTCGGCACGGCGTGTCATATGAAGGGCGGCTATATCACCATGGATGCCTGGAAAAGAAGGCTCGGTATCGATGTTAGGGAGACCACTCCGGACCGGGAGTTCGACCTCGATAGCGTGGCCTGCGTCGGCTGCTGCGTAATGGCGCCGGTAACGGTGGTGGACGGTAAACCCGAGGGCAATGTCGAGCCGACCAGGGTGGACGGTATACTGCTCAACTTCGAGCTGGAAAGGGAAAAAGAGGCTAAAGAGAGTAAGTGAAGGAAGCGAAATCGAATGCTGTAAACTCAACCTTTCAGGAGATAAAAGACCACGCTCTGGCGGGCTGGCAGGAGCTGTGGGATGGTAAAAAGCCCGTGATTATGGTTGGCGCCGCCACCTGCGGCAGGGCTGCCGGTGCTCTCGAAGTAGAGGAAGCACTCAGGGAAGAGGTTAAAAAGCGAGGGCTGGACTGCCCGGTAATAGAGGTCGGCTGCATGGGACACTGCTATGCCGAGCCGCTCGTTATCATAAGCAAGCCGGGTTATCCGTCGATATGCTACGGGCTGGTCAATCCGGTAATAGCCGAGAAGCTTGTCAGGGATTTTATTATCGGTGACGACCCCTGCCTTGAGTTCGTCCTCGGCGCCACGGAGAAGAACGACCTTATTCCCAGCCTGCTGGATTTTCCCCGCGCCGAATATGAAACGAAGGTCATACTGGAGAACTGCGGCAGAATCGACCCGGAGCAGATAGACCACTACATCGCTAACGGCGGCTATACGGCTCTGGCGAAAGCGCTGCAGGTGGAACCGGCGGTGGTTATAGAAGAGGTTAAAAAGTCGGGACTGAGAGGCAGGGGCGGAGCCGGATTTCCGACCGGCAGTAAATGGGAGACCTGTCGTAATGCCTCCGGCAGGCCTAAATATGTGATATGCAACGGCGACGAGGGAGACCCGGGCGCTTTTATGGACCGCGATATACTCGAGAGTGACCCGCATTCGGTACTGGAGGGAATGATAATTGCCGGATATGCCACCGGAGCCCGCTACGGGTACATATATGTCCGCGCCGAGTACCCCCTTGCCGTGCACCGGGTACAGGTTGCTTTAAATCAGGCGAAGAAGCAGCACCTCATCGGCAGGGATATCCTGGGCAGCGGTTACAGCTTCGACATACGGCTTTTCCAGGGGTCCGGGGCTTTCGTCTGTGGCGAGGAGTCAGCTCTGATAGCTTCGCTGGAGGGTGAACCCGGTATGCCGAGGCACCGTCCTCCCTTTCCGGCGACGAGTGGTCTCCACGGCAAGCCAACGGTAATCAACAACGTAAAGACCCTTGCCGCCGTACGCCACATACTTAATAAAGGATGGGAGTGGTTCAGCGGTATCGGCACCGAGAAAAGCAAGGGGACGGCGGTCTTTGCCCTGGCGGGAGAAGTGGTTAACACTGGACTGGTAGAGGTGCCGATGGGCACTACGCTGCGACAGGTTATCTTCGATGTCGGCAGCGGCGTCCCTGGAGGAAGGCGTTTCAAGGCGGTACAGGTAGGCGGACCTTCGGGTGGCTGTTTACCCGAGTCCGTTCTGGACCTGCCTATCGATTTCGATTCTCTGAAGGATGCCGGAGCGATGATGGGTTCGGGGGGCATGGTGGTTCTCAGCGAGGATGGTTGTATGGTGGAGATAGCCCGCTATCTCCAGGAATTTACCCAGAGGGAGTCCTGCGGCAAGTGTACTTTCTGCCGACTGGGTACAAAGCAGATGCTGGAGATACTGGATAGAATTACCAGGGGTGAAGGAGAGCCGGAAGACCTGGAAATGCTCAGCAGCTTGGCGGAAGACGTAAAGGCGGGGTCTCTCTGCAACCTGGGAAAGACCGCCCCGAATCCCGTTTTGACTACTCTGCGTTACTTCAGGGATGAATACGAAGCCCATATCAAGGAAAAACGCTGTCCGGCACTGATGTGCCGCGAACTGATAGCTTTTTACATATTACCTGACAGGTGAGAGCGTTCCTGTGATGCCTGTATTGGCACCTGTACGGTAGAAGCAATATCACCCAACAAGCAGAGAATCAAGGTAATAGACCAGGAGAAGTGCGTTAAGTGCGGCACCTGTCTTACCAGTTGTCCGCCACAGTATAACGCTATAGTGAAACTGTCTCCCCCCAGCGAGGTGCCGGGATATAAAAAGGAGAAATGAAGAAGGTATCTCTGACTATCGACGGCAAGAAAATAACGGCAAAAGAAGGCGAAAGTCTTCTCTGGGTGGCGCTGGACAACGGTATTTATATCCCCAACCTGTGCGCTATCAGAGAGAAAAAGGAGCCGTCGGCATCGTGCCGGCTGTGCTTTGTAGAGGTAGAAGGCTACGATAATCCGGTTACCGCCTGCACCGAACCGGTTAGAGAAGGAATGGTGGTAAATACCAGAGGCACTGAAGCATTAAGGCTGGCGGCAACAGGTTTCGAACTGATTATGGCCAGTCATCCGGTGGACTGCGCCAACTGCCTGGCAAACGGTAACTGCGAGCTTCAAAAAATTGCCTCTCACCTGAAAATAAGACTGAAAACACGGCGGTTCACCAAAATCCTGCGTGAGCTGCCTATCGATGACAGCCACCCGGAGTTTATCTACGACCCGAACAAGTGCGTACTCTGCGGCAGGTGCGTCTGGGTGTGCCGGCAGCAGGAGAAGGCGGGACTCGGCTTTGCCCGCCGCGGCTTCGAGAGAGTCGTTACCACTTTTGCTGATAAACCTTTAGGTGAAACGGAATGTCTTAACTGCGCCAAGTGCGTCAGCGTCTGTCCCACCGGCGCCCTCGTCTTCAAAGAAGGAAAGGGCACATAAACAGGGAATCTGGGTATCCGCATTTTAACCCATCGGCTTCTGCGTGGCTACCGTCAGCCACTGAGGGAGGGCAGCGCGTGGATTAACATGCCAGTCCAGCAGACTCTCGTCACCGCCTTTCCCGTAATAGACTCCTTCCCAATAGCTTGGTTTCTCCGCTGGCTCTTCCGATATCCGGCGAATGACCAATCCGCTGTTAACTAAAGAATTAATGAAATCACTTATTGTCCAGTAAAACTCATATGTGGTTTGACTGGAATCCTCGGATTCGAATGGACCGGTCTGGAAGTAGGGTTGTTCTATTTCAAATTCCGGCTGGTCTTTCCACGGGCGGGTAAACGGATGGATTTCCCGGAAGATGAAATATCCGCCCGGTCTTAGTACTCGGTTAACCTCTGTATATACTTTACCAAGGTCGGATATCCAGACGAAAGTTCCCGGTGTAGAGCACACGAAATCGAAACCTCCGTCAGAGATAGGAGATAAATCCGATGCGTCACAGCGAATGAACTGTATGTCCAGGCTGAGGGTACGGGCGCGCTGTTCGGCTATCTTCAATCGTTTCTCGGAAATATCAGTAGAGGTGACAGCGGCTCCCATTCCCGCCAATGCAAAAGCGGCGTAGTTGTCACCGCTGCCGATTATGCAGACGCGTTTTCCGCGCATATCTCCGGGGTATTCGTTTATCATCTCCAGCATGGCACCCTCGAAGGCAATCGACGGCTGTTCCGGACACTTTCTCCAGTCTTCTTCATCCAGCTTTTGCCAATCCGGAGCGGAAGTATCCCAGTACCTGCGGTTTGTTTCATGCATTTCGTTCATGATAGTGATTCGGGCATATTTTACCACACTTACGGGCTCCGGATTTGGTGGCTGGCCCAGGTATATGCTACAATGACTTGTTAAATCCAATACTGGTCTGGAGTGGGATACTTATGGCTGAGAAACAGCTTCCTGACCTTCAGGAATTCGTAAAAAACGTCAATAAGAAAGATAAACTGAACGGTAAAAAAGTCAAGTTCGGCTTTACCAAGCGTAAAAGAAAGAACTAATTCCTCAACACATCTATTCGATTACCGGTCGAAGGGGGCGTCCTCGTTCGAGAAGTCGGGCAGGTAGTATTTTTTCGACGCCATGTCCTGTATCCAGCCGTTTTCCAGTCCAAACTCGTCTGCCATTTTTACTACCGCGGCATACTCACCCGGCGATACACCTCTCGAGAGTACCTTGTGCTGTCGGGCGTTGAGAGTGGGATAGTACTGGGACATAATACTTACCGTGACCTCGGGTGAGACCTCCTCTGCCAGCCATCTCAGAGAGTCTTCACTTCCAGCCAGCCTGTTGGGAAGAATCAGGTGGCGGACTATCACACCTCTTACGGCGATTCCGTTTTCGTCCGTTACAAGGTTCCCAACCTGCCGGTACATCTCCTTGATAGCGGCGCGGGAATGCTTTACGTAGTCCGGTGCTTTAGAGAGTACTTTACTCCATTTATCAGACGAATACTTGAGGTCGGGCAGGTAGATGCTTATGATGCCGTCCAGCGTCTGGATAGTCTCCAGCGAGTCGTAGCTACCCGTGTTGTAGACAAGGGGAAGCCGCAAGCCCATCGGTACCGCCTCCAGCACCGCCCGGATAATCTGTGGAACAAAGTGGGTAGGGGAGACAAGGTTGATATTGTGGCAGCCCAGTTCTTCCTGGAGATAAAGCATCTTTTCGGCGAGTGAATGGCAGTCGATTTCGTTGGTACGCTGCGTTTCGGGGTCCTGGCTGATTTGATAGTTCTGGCAGAAGACGCACTGCATATTGCAGTTGCCGAAGAAGATTGTGCCGGAGCCGCGGTTTCCCGAGAGCACCGGTTCTTCCCCGTGATGAGCGGTTGCCGAAGAGACAGCGGGAGGATAAGCCGAGTGGCAGAACCCCCTTTCACCCTCCAGTCGGTTCACTCCGCATTTCCGGGGGCAAATATCGCAGGACGCCAGCCTTGCTTCCAGCGCTTCAGCCCGGCGTGACAGTTCACCGGACCGGTACAGGGAGATGTACCCCGGCTCAGTCGGCTGCTGTCCCATTTACGTTCTCTTCATCCCCGGGTATATCGAACGCCCACTCGCACCAGTATTCCGGGGAATCGGGATTGGGAACGCAGGCGACACAGGTTACATTTATGCGTGGGTCTATGAGTTCCGCGTAAGCCTGGAAAAGAAGGGAGCAGCCCGGCTTTCCGTTATATACGCCTTTGCCGTCCCTTATTCTGGCTGCCTGAATGGGGCATTCGGTACAGCGGAATACCGCACGGTTATCGGTGAGGGATACTACCACCGGTCTGTGGACGTACATCAGGGGGTCGGCGTGGATGAGCTCCAGGAGTGCCTCCAACGGGGGCTTGCCTTCGATATTCAGGTTTTTCAGCAGCCTCCTGCCGATTATCGGGCTTGCCTGACGACAGACGACCTGGTTCATTTCGAAAGCGGTCTCAAAACCGTATTTATCTTCGACGGCAAGGAACCACAGTCCGTCGATAGTGTAAAAAGTCCTCGAGCATATTTCTCTGAGGGTCTCGTTATCGATTGCGGAGTAATTGAAATCGGGCATGGGGCAGGCTCCTTCTAACTTTTCAGTTTTTTCAACGCTGCTTCAATCCTGCTCAGACAGCGTTCCTGACCCAGGACAGCCATAGTCTGGAACAGGGGCGGGGACGCCGTCCGTCCGGTTACAGCCACCCTGAGCGTGCCGAACAACTGCCCGGTCTTAAGCTCCAGCTCCCCGGCAAGAGGCCTGAGTAAAGTTTCCAAGATTTCGGTATCGAACGGTTCCAGCTTTCGCCGTTCTCCCTCTAACACGGCTGATTCCCTCAATACAACTAACTTCCCCAGTTCCAGTTGTGCTGTCTCCAGTGCTATAGTGGCTGATTCTTTGTTCATATTCTTGGCTATCAGTGAGTCGGTATCGTAATCGAACTCATCGGAAAAGAAAAATTGGACCAGCTCGGGTACTTCGCCAAGAGTCTTGGCACGCTCCTGTTCCAGGGGCATTACCCTCTTTACATAATCTATATCCAATGGGCGTTTCACGTTCGCGGGAAGGCCTTTCTCCAGGAAGGGTAAGACGCGCTGCGTGAAATCGTCCGGGTCGAGGCTGCGGATATATACCCCGTTCATCCAGTCCAGCTTCTCAAGGTTAAACAGGGCTCCAGTCTTGCTAATACGCTCAAGGGAAAAGTTATCTACCAGCTCCCGGCGTGATATTATTTCCGTCTTGTCGTCCAGCGACCATCCGATTAATGCCAGGAAGTTAAACAGGGCTTCCGGCAGATAACCCTTTTCCCGGTAAGCCATAACGGACACATCACCGTGGCGTTTGCTCAATTTAGCGCGGTTGGGCCCGAGTATCATTGGATGGTGTACATAAAGCGGTCTCTCAAATCCCAGGGCGTGGTAAATCAGCAGGTGCTGAGGAACGCTTGATATCCATTCCTCCGCCCTGATTACATGGCTTATCTTCATGGCGTTATCATCGACAACGTTTGCCAGGTGATAGGTGGGATAGCCGTCTGATTTCAGCATGACAAAATCGTTGATAGTGCTGTAATCGAAAGTAACATCACCGTATATAAGGTCATTAAATTGCGCCTGTCCCGCCAGTGGCACCCTGAAGCGGATGACCGGCTTAATGCCTCTGGCTTCATATTCAGCACGCTGCTCGGGAGTAAGGTCGCGGCAGTGGCGGTCGTAACCGGGCGGCTGCCTGCGCCTTGCCTGCTCGGCGCGCATCTCCTCGAGTCGCTCCGGCGAGCAGTAGCAGTAATAGGCGTCTCCCTGATTTACCAGCTTTTCGGCAGCCTGCCGGTACATCTCGACCCGTTCCGACTGGATATAGGGTCCGTAGTTGCCGCCTATGTCCGGTCCTTCGTCCCAGTCAAGCCCCATCCATTTCAGGCCTTCATAAATCGCTTCGATAGCGCCTTCGACCTTGCGGTTTATATCCGTATCCTCGATACGAAGTATGAAAGAGCCGCCGGTGTGCCTTGCCAGCAGCCAGTTATACATGGCCGTTTTCAGACTACCGACATGCAGGTACCCGGTGGGGCTTGGGGCGAAACGTACTCTAACCGGTTCGGTCATTTTATCCCTCTCTTCCCGACGGGGCATGCCTGCAAACACAGTCTACAATCAGGCAGTCTCATATCGGAAATACCGGCAAAGCCGACAAATCCTGCTCCTGAGTTTATCAGTTGTGTCTCAAGGTCTTTTTGCAATTGATTGAAATTCATGGTCGTATAAATATACTACCAAGATTATAGCAGTATTTCGGATAATCCTCACCCTCTTGATTCGCTTCTTGTTATATATATGTCCTTACTCTCTTAAATCCATGGCTGTCCGAATTCTGTCATTCCGTGCTTGACCTGCCTGACATGGCGGGCGGGAATGACAGGAAGGTTTGAGTTCCGGTAATTTTGGATAGCCTTATAGATTTCACAATATATCGGGGGAACTTTAAGAGGGGGCGCAAGCCCCCTCTTAAAGTTAAGTCTGTCCACTACTGTATTTGCTGCTTATTTTTTATACATTGCTTCTTCCGGCGGATGGTTTCTCCAGTGGGCAATCCTGATACGCTTCATTTTTCCGCCCTCCAGGTTATAGAGGATGAAATTGGTCATGATGTATGTTTCTCCTGCCTTCAACGCCGGTCTGGCAGGTGAAGCCGTCATGTCCTTGAAGGCATGGAATTCCGTCCAGAGCTCGACGAAAAGGAGCTTGTCATCGGAGATATAGTCTCTTACCTCCAGGACCTCGTCTACGGATTCGTGGAGGGCTTTGTAGTTGTTGATAAACTCCTGGGGCCCATGCAGGACACGGGCGGGACTCTGCGGGTCTAGAGCGTTATCATAATATTCGACGGTGATATCCGGGGCGAAGTAACTGACGATATCATCGTACCTCTTGTTGTTGAAATGGTCTACATATTTCATAAATTCTACTTTTTCCATTATACTGCTATACTGCCTCCCGGATTTTTAAGGGTATCATAAATTAACAACGGGCGGTAATACAAGGTCTGTGAATAAACGAATAACTCGGCAGCAGAGAAAAGACTACTCCAGATTCCGGAGTGCTGTCTCCAGGTCGGAGGGCAGGGGAGAGGTGAATTCCACGTAGTCGCCGGTAGAGGGTAGCCTGAAACCCAGCAGGGAAGCGTGGACGAACTGCCTGCTCAGGTGGGGTGATTTCACACCGTAGACCTTATCTCCCGCCACCGGATAGCCGATAGCTTTCAGGTGGACCCGTATCTGGTGGGTCCTGCCCGTCTCCGGTCTTACTTCGAGCAGGGTGTAGTCGCCGACGTACCTGATTACGCTGTATTCGGTCTTCGCCTCTCTGCCTTTACTCTCCTCTACCACCGCCATACGCTGCCGGTGACGCGGGTCGCGGCCCAAGGGAGCTTCGATAACGCCTTCCGCCGGGCTCAGGTGCCCTTTGACGAGTACCTGGTATCGTTTCATAACCGAGCGTGACCTGAACTGGTCGGTGAGATTCTTATAGGCGGTACTGCTTTTGGCTATCAGCATAACGCCGGAGGTATCTTTATCCAGGCGGTGCACGATGCCCGGTCGCTGCCAGTCGCTGGTATCGGGCAGGCTGGACAGATGGGAAAGGACGGCATTTACTAGAGTATGAGCTGAGTGTCCGGGCGCGGGGTGGACGGTAAGACCGGAAGGCTTGTCTATAACCAGCAGGTCGTCGTCCTCGTAGAGAATAGTCAGAGGAATCGACTCGGGTTGTAGAGTTTTGGATTCGGCGGGAGGTATATTGATAGTCAGCCTGTCACCCGTATTCAATTTGAGCCCGGCTCTGGCGATGCTGTCGTTAACCGTGATATAGCCCTCACCGATGAGCTTCTGTGCCTGTGTCCGGGAGATTTCCGGGCAGTGTTCGCTAACATACTTGTCGAGTCGGACACCTTGTTCATCGACTACCAGATTATAAACGCTATATATTTGATTACCGTTCTCTATCATCCTTTATTCACCGTATTATAATATTAATGGAAAATAGAGAATATGTCACTAATCACACGGAGGCAGTTTTAATTGACATTATGCCGGTATACTTGATAAAATCCCTCTGTTGTAATATTAATGGTTATGGGCCACTGGTCGTCGATAGGGGGTGAGTGATAGAGATGTAGTACCGAAAGGAACTTCAAAAGCCTATTTTATAAGGAGGTAAATATGGCTAAGATACCTGATAAAATTGAAACATGGCAGATGCAGGAGCCGGGAAAGCTGGCTAGAGCGAGTCTTGACATGCCCGAGATACAGGCAGGAGAGGTACTGGTAGAAATTGCCGGCTGCGGGGTGTGCCATACCGACCTGGGATACTTTTATGACGGCGTGCCAACGGTAACCCAGCCGCCGCTGACCCTGGGGCATGAAATCAGCGGAACGGTGATTGCCGGTGATGACAAGATGATGGGTAAAGAGGTGATTATCCCGGCAGTGATGCCCTGCAATAACTGCCCTATCTGCGCCTCCGGCAGGGGTAACAGGTGCCTCGCTCAGAAGATGCCTGGAAACAGCTACGGGATTTATGGCGGATTCTCCAGTCATATCGTAGTCCCCTCCGAGGACCTTTGCGTTATCGAAGACAGAAAAGGCAGGCCGCTCGAGCAGTTCGCGGTAATCGCCGATGCTGCTACTTCACCTTACCAGGCGGCGGTAAAAGCGGAGGTTAAACCGGGTGATTATACGATTGTGCTCGGCACCACCGGCGGGCTCGGAGTATACGCTACACAGATATTGTCCGCTATGGGCGCCAAGGAGGTGGTCGGTATAGCGCGCAATCCGCAGAAGCTGGAAAGGGCGATGAAATACGGGGCGACCCATACCATCAGCACGGTGGATAAGAGCGCCAGGGATGTCAGAGATGAATTCCGGGCGTATAGCAAAGAAAATAAACTCCCCAATTACGGCTGGAAAATATTCGAGTGGACCGGAACGGAGGCGGGTCAGGCAATGGGTCTTGAGCTGCTTTCCTTCGTCGGTAAACTGGTTATCGCCGGATACGGAATGCAGAAGAACGAATACCAGTTGTCCAGGCTGATGGCATTCGATGCCGATATAATCGGTACCTGGGGTTGCTTGCCGAAGCATTATCCCACGGTTCTCAAGATGGTCCTTGACAAGAAAATAGAGATAGAACCCTTTATCGAGACCAGGCCGATGAGCCAGATTCAGCAGGCGTTCGAAGATGCCCACAAGGGTGGACTTGATAAAAGAATAGTCCTGCTACCTGACTTTTAATAAGAACAAGAAAAAATACAGGAGGTATTAAATGGCTTTAGACTGGATACCAAGGGACAATAATTTAAAGAGTCACCAGCTTTTCGGTGATGAGCACTTCGGTACCGAAGCACCGTGCACGATGTTTGAGAAAAAACCACTGGTAAATCCCAAGACCGGAGAAACGGTCGAGGGTCTTTACACAGCCTGGGTAACTCTCAATAATCCCGCCCAGTACGGCTCCTACACCACAGAGATGGTAAAAGGAGTGCAGGCCGGTATGCACAAGGCTTCAATGGACCGGAGTGTCGTTGCCATCATATTCACCAGTGTGGGCGACCGTGCCTGGTGCACCGGCGGCAATACCAAGGAGTATGCCGAGTATTACACGAAGAGACCCAAGGAATATGCCGACTACATAGACCTGTTTAACGGAATGGTGGACAGTATTCTGAAGGCGCGAGTCCCGGTTATCTGCCGGGCAAACGGCATGAGGGTTGCCGGCGGTCAGGAAATCGGCCAGGCGTGCGACCTCACTGTTGCCGCCGATACCGCCCAGTTCGGCCAGGCGGGAACCCGGCACGGCTCGACTCCTACCGGCGGTTCCACCGACTTCCTCCCCTGGCAGTTGCCGACCACGGAGCTGGCGATGTGGAACTGCTTCTCCAATGAGATGTGGAGTGCCTACAAGATGGAGAGGCTGGGCTTTATCACCAAGGCCTTGCCTATCAAGAAAGACAAAGAAGGTAACTGGGTTAGAGACCCGCGAGTTATTACCGATAAATATGTCGAAGATGGAGAAATAGTCTACGGCGAGTCTAAGAAGGGCGATGAACTCAAGCAGGCGACGGATATGTTGAAAACACTCGAGACAGACTGGTCGAGGCTTGATGCCTACATCACGGACATGGTCTGGACGATTACCAACCTTATGCCTCTCTGCCTGATGATGACCGTAGAGCAGATAAGGGTTAAGAAAAGGTCCTTCTGGGATGATTCCAAGGTTGGTTCCATGTACTGGCTGGCAGCCAATATGAACACCGAGGCATGGCTCGGTTTCAACGCTTTCAACACATCGGATCTGACCGGACAGCGTCAGATTGACTTCGTCAAATACCGCCAGCTTGTAGCTGAGGGACATGAGTATAATGACGAGCTGATGGAAGCGGTAATAGCAAAACCCAAGGAACAATAGCCGGAAGTATAGAACTGTAATGAAAGCTCGTCCCGATGAAATCGGGGCGAGCTTTCTGGTTTTACGTTTGACAAAGGGATTTTAAGAGGACTAGTATTGTGTTGCCCAGACATCAAAACTGAACCGGAACATTTAACCCAACAAATCTTCGGTAAATTGTGCTTCAATCAACATTCGAAGGAGGGATTATGGACTATAAAAATATCATCCTTGAGAAAAATGACGGTATAACGAAACTAACTATAAACCGTCCTCCGGTGAATGTGATGAACCAGGAAACTCTCGAAGAAATATGCAGTGCCCTGGAGGAGCTGGCTAAAGATGAAGAGACCAGGGTGCTGCTTATCCGTGGCAGCGGCGATAGGGCATTCTGTGCCGGTGTGGAAGTGGGCGACCATGTGGGTGACAGGATGCCCGTCATGATGAAGGAATTCGGCAGGATGTTCAAGCTTTTAAGAAATCTGGGTAAGCCGACTATCGCCGTGGTAAACGGTGTGGCTCTCGGGGGTGGCTGTGAGCTTGTTGCCGGCTGCGATCTGGCTGTTGCTGCCGAAAAGGCGAAGCTCGGTCAGCCGGAGATAATACTGGGTGGTCTGGCGCCGGCAGCCGCTCCGTTGCTTCCCAGGATAATGGGAGAAAAGAAGGCTTTTGAGATTCTCCTTCTCGGAGAGAGCGTAACCGCCGCCGATGCGGAGAAAATCGGTCTGGTAAACAAGGTTGTCCCACTGGAAGAACTTGATGCTGCTGCCGAAGAGCTTGCCCGCAAGTTCCTCAAGATGAGCGGTCTCAGCGTCAGGCTCGTCAGAGATGCTTTCTACCAGTGCGCCGATACCGCCGGGCTCGATGAAGCCCTGGATAAAGCGGTGGAGCTGGGGATTAAAAGCTGGGAAACAGAAGACGGTCAGGAAGGTCTTAAATCCTACCTGGAGAAGCGAGACCCTGTCTGGAAGAATAAATAAGCGGTCAAGATTTGACTGGGGATTTACTCTCTAATGGTGGGCTTGACAATCTACAGGCTTGGTGTTATTCTGGCATTGCGTAAAAATAACGCAATGCCATTTATAAGACATACCGACCGATATTTCCTTATTAATTATAGGGGGAGATAGTATGACTAAAGAAGTAATCAAGACCGACTGTATTATGTGTATCAATAGCTGCGGTATAAATGCTTACGTTGAAGATGGCAAACTGGTCAAGGTGGAAGGTATGCCGGAGCACGCTGTCAGTCAGGGATATATCTGTCCGAGGGGCGAAGCGCTGGTAGAGTACGTCTATTCTCCGGAGCGCCTTCAGTACCCGATGAAGAAGGTTAACGGCGAATGGCAGAGAATCACCTGGGATGAAGCCCTGGATACCATCGCCGACGAACTCAAGAAAATCAAGGAAAAATACGGCGCCAAGGCTCTGGCAGTCTACAGCGGTTCCATCGGGACGGAGAATATCGAGCTTGCCGGTTTTGCCCAGAGGTTCCGCGGCGTTTACGGGACACCCAATCTGCTTTCCGTGGAGGGCAACTGCTTCCGCTCCCGTATTATGGCGCGCCAGATGACCTTCGGCGGTTATCCCATAGAAGAGCCGTGGAATTCAAAATGTGCCATTATCTGGGGACAGAATATGGACAACTCCAGGGCGACCATTGCCGCCAAGGTCTATAAAGCCATAGAGGAAGGCACGCTTGAGCATCTTATTGTCATAGACCCCAAACGCATCCCTATGGCGGAAAAAGGTATCCATATCAGGATACGTCCCGGTACCGATACCGCTCTGATGCTGGCGATGATGAACGTCATTATAGCCGAGAAGCTCTATGATAAGGAGTTCATCGATAATAATACAATAGGATTCGATAAACTGGTAGAGCACGTCAAGCAGTATACTCCTGAAAAGGTAGAGAAGATAACATGGGTTCCGGCTGATGATATCAGGAAGATTGCCCGATTGTTCGCCACCAGCAAACCTGCCGCCAACGTGCCCGGCACCTGCTCGATAGACCAGCATATAAACGGTTTCCAGGGAAACCGCGCCTTGGCTATTCTACAGACTATCACCGGGAACGTGGACAAACCAGGAAGCTGGATAAGCATACCATTTATCCGTCTGGGCGACCTCAGGGTTACCGAGATAAGCGAACCGGTAGGAGCTGACGAGCACCCCCTGTTCCGCAGGTTCTGGGGCAGGACTTCTCCCTACGGCCAGCAGATGTTATTTGCCGATTCCGTGCTCGATGGCAAGCCTTATTACATTAAAGCCCTTATTGTGAACGGTGGTAATCCCGCCCTCACTTTGCCGGACTCCAAACGTGTCCGGGAGGCAATGAGGAAGCTGGACTTCATGGTGGTGATGGACCTGTTTATGACCGATACCGCTGAGCTGGCGGATATGGTCCTTCCGGTCTGTTCCTTCCTGGAGAAAAGTGGAGTCGGTTACGTTTACGGCGTTAATTCCGGCATTCCTTATGCGTTGCTGCGCAAGAAAGTAATCGAGCCGGTAGGGGAGAGCATGGCTGACTGGAGGATCTGGACGGAACTGGGTAGAAGAATGGGTTACGGAGATTATTTCCCCTGGAATACCGATGATGAGGTAGTAGATTTCTTCCTGAAGCCGAGCGGCTTGACCAGAGAACAACTCGAAAAGGAGTATCCTGAAGGCACCTATTACATCGAGAAAGAAAAGATGTATCAGGGAGGCGTTTACAGGACTCCCTCCAGGAAGATAGAGATTTACTCGGAAACATTACTGGAGAACGGCTATGACCCGATTCCGGTGTTTATCGAGCCAAGCCAGAGCCCGCTGAGCACACCGGAACTCGCCAGGAAATTCCCCCTGATTCTGAGCACGGGCGCCCGTATCCCGCAGTACACGCATACCCAGTTCAGAAATATACCGTCTCTGCGGAAGCAGGCTCCGGAGCCACTTGCCGAGATGAATCCGGAAACTGCAAAGAAGTACGGCATAGCCGATGGCGATATGATATCGGTTGAAACTCCCAAGGGTAAGATAATCATTAAGGCAAAGATCGATGAAGAGCTTTCTCCCGGTATCGTCAGTATCCCTCACGGCTGGTCGGAGGCTAACGCCAATCTACTTACCTCGCTCGACGTCCGCGACCCGGTAACCGGATACACGGAAATGAAAGCCCTTCTCTGCCGGATACAGAAGGTATAACGACCTAAGACACAAGCGGGATAGTCATAGTGATAGCTAACTACGGCTTCAAAGACGGCTCGGGTGACTGGTTCCTGGTGGTCGATACCGATAGTTGTAACGGGTGTGGCAAGTGCGTGGAGGTCTGCCCGGCAGGTATACTCCAGGTGGGCGATGATGAGTACGACCCTTTCCGGGAAGAGCCGGTGCTGAAGGTAAAAGACGAGGAGCGTAAGAAAGTAAGATATAGCTGCGCTCCCTGTGAACCCGGGTACGGAGAAAATCCCGCTCCCTGCGTTGCTGCCTGTGAACCGGGTTGTATCTCTCATTCGGAGGGCTGGAAGCTCAATTACGGGAGTAAATAACCGCTTTCCAGAAAACAGAACAGGGTTCTGTTCAATCCTATTCAACTAAACAAAAAGACATTTTGTAACTTTGATTTAGCCAAGCCCTTGCGCAGCCATATTGTATAACATATCGGCTAATAGCACGTGGCGCTGTTTCTGACCGGTTCTATTGTTAATCCAATATGTTTTTTATCTTGGCAATTCAACTGTGATGTATTAGGATAGTATAAATCATAAAATGTTCTAATTTAGGGAGGTTAATATGGCAGGAATGGATAAATTGGAGAACGTCGTGCGCGAACCTAATGTCGTGGAGTTAAAACCCTGGAAATCTATCCACGACGAAATTAAAGAGCCGATGGTTACGGGACTTGGAAACGTTGAGATACCCGAATCTGTCCTTGCGATGGGTTTCGCCCGTGTCACCGAGCCGGTATCAATGGGCAATCCAACTCATAAACACCCCTTCGACCAGTGGATTTACCTCATCGGTGATAGCGATAATTTCGCTGAAATTGACGCCGATATTGAAATGACACTCGGTGATAAAATCGTTAAAATCGATTATCCCTGTTACATTTTCATCCCCAAGGGTGTCATGCATTGTCCGCTGGATGTAAAACGTGTCGGCAAGCCATTCATCTTTATTGATACCAGGATTACTGAAGAGGCGTCTGTACGCCCTACCAGTGCCAAGAAACACGAACCGATAAAGTATATTGCTAAAAAGAAACAATAACATTCGCTCTTACACAGATATATAAAAGAGAAGGATGCTGGAATTTCACCCCTCCCTTATCTCGTGTTGGTACCAAGCGAAAATATCAGGGCTTGTGCTCTGATTGTTAGTCAAACGCACGTCCAACAATCTAGCGAAATGCTATCCAACAAATCTCGGTAAGGTTACTCTTTAGCTGCTCCCGGTATAAGATTCGCCAGTTTCTCGGCGGCGGCATACTGTTTATCGTTGCTGACCTGAGAGACATCGACATATTTTATAGCCTCGACCTCACAGAAACGCACGCACTGGGGGTCTCCGTCGCAATAATCGCACTTAACCGTAATACGTTCGACGGTATCGAATACAGGTGCCCCGAAGGGGCAGGCAAGAATGCAGGTCTTGCATCCTATACATTTGTCCGCATCGATAACTACTCTGTTTTTCCCCTGGTCCACGTGGCAGGCTTTTGTCGGGCACACCTCGACACAGAAGGGTTTTTCACAGTTCTGGCAGGTCATGGGGAGGTAAAGTCCCTCCCATTCCCATTTTATTACCTTTATTCGGGAACGGCTGGGATTGCTGGAGCCGGTGTGATAGACAGAGCAGGCGAGCTCACACTCCCGGCATCCTGTACATTTCTCATGGTCTATAACAAGTACTTTACCATTCATTTCAAGAACTCCCTTCTAAAAAACCCTTCTATATTTACTCACTCTATTCTTGTTTCAAAGCGTTAAGATAACGCTGGTTCTCCAGTAATTGTTGCATGGGGTGTTGGTCTTTGATTCCGGCGTAAACTACCGCGTACCTTATAAAGAAGCCGCCCAGCAGCAGGAAACCACCGGCCAGAAACAGCAGGAAGTGCTGGTCGTGTAACCGTGAATAGATACCTTCCAGAATAACAGGGAAAAAGAATCCGGATATTATAATACCTAACCAGAATATATACTTGAGGTTTCCCCAAAGCAGCAGGCGAACGGAGTACCTGCCGTACTCTTCCGCCCTGTATCTGGTGAACATGTAGAGAACGAGGACAATTGCTTCCAGAACAATAAGAATCTGCTCGATAACGGTTAGCGAAGTCATCAACTGCCCGGGGTATCCCGAAGAAGCCGTTACGATGTTATAGGCAAGAGCCGACATCATGACCGCTATCGTGCCGGTGGACAGCGCCGAGATGGTAAATAGAGTGGGCAGAAACGAAGTGTTCCAGAATGCCACGTACTTGACTGACTGTATCAGAATCCCGGTATAGATAGCCGTTGCCAGAGCAAGTATAAACCCTATAACATCGAGTGCCAGTAGCAGAGCTGACCAGCTACCCGTGTTTATCCCCAGGTAGGGGAGTATGGAAATTATCAGAATTATCATTCCGACGACGATACATGCCGAGAGGATGTAGAAGCCCCTGGACAACCAGGAAGTCCACGGATTCAGTATGGTATTGAGGAACCGTTTTTTAATGCCCAGCTTCAGGACCAGGAAGAGGGCGCCGATGGCAACAAGGATGGGTCCCCAGAGTATCATCGGTCTCAGGTCATCCGGGATGTAGCCGAGCCAGTCCATGAAGATGCCTATGGCGAGTGAACCCGAGCCTATACCCGCCAGGTAGAGGTAGACCGCAACCTGCCACCCCCATTCATGCTGGGGTTTGATGTCTCTGCTCTTAAGCAGCTCGATGATTCGTTCCGTAGATTCTATCTTATCCTCCGGCAATTTGCATTAATATATTAAGCGTATCTCCGTCATTAACAGGCTTGTTTAGTTCCTCCGGGTATGAACTCTCCTGATTAACATAGACGTCGATATATTTACTTAATTTGCTTTTTTTATCATACAGCCATTCCTCGAGTCCAGGAAATTTCTCGACCAGTTCCTGTAAACACTCTCCGACATTGCTGCCGCTGACTTCAACCGTTTCCTCGTCATCCGTAACATACTGTAAAGAGGGGTGGATATGTATTTCAACACTCATAATAGCCGCCTCCCCGCACAAAACATCCCTGAACCTCTATATGTGGAGGTTAATTATCCTCCGGTAATTACAATCACCAGGTGAATCTCATCACCATCCCGGACCGGCGTTACCAGTCCCTCAGTTCGGGGTATTGCCGTACCATATCTTCCAGGCATTGCCCAGCGGTCTTACCTTCAACCTCGAGTACATTCTTTCCTTCGGTGATATGAGTAAAATAAGGATGAAGATTTATTTTAACGCCCACGCGATTATTTTGCCTTTCAAACCGCCCTTGTTTTCCGGTTCTTACAAGAATAGCCGCTAATTATCCGTTTGTTTCTATTGTTATTCCCACAGCCACGAGAATTAGCAGGCTATTCCGAATTCCACCAGTTTTCTCCCGCGGCATAGAAGTCAAGTCCGCTATCAGAAACGGCAGGTAAGAGAATATGTTTCTGTCTTTACCGGGTTTATTACGTTATGAAGTAATGGCTGCGGCGGCATTCTGGGTTGCCGCGATAAATTTGTCCGCCACCGCTACCTGTTTATCCAGACTCTGTTCGATAGGTTCGGCGTACCGAATCGCTTTAGTTTCGCAGAACCGAACGCACTGTGGGTCTCCGTCACAGAAGTCGCATTTCATTACTTTTTGAGTCAGACCGTTAAATAACATGGCTCCGAACGGGCAGGCGGTTATACACATCCGGCATCCGATGCACTTATCGTAATTTACTACCACTCTGTTCAGGCTCTGGTCGCGGGAGATAGCCTTGACCGGGCATATCGCCATACACGGGGCTGTCTCACACTGCTGACAGGTTACCGGGATATACTTTCCTTCCCATTCCTTTTTGATTACTCTTATGCGGCTTCGCGCCGGGTTGCTCACGCCTTCATGCTGTATGGCACAGACCATTTCGCATTCACGGCATCCGGTGCATTTATCGTAATCCAGTATTAATACTTTACCCACTTATTTACTCCTGTCTTCGAGCTTTAGAGCATGTGCGACGGCTCTTTATCGATTTCTAGCCTTTTCAGCGTTTCCGGGGTGGGAACGCCGTTTTCATCCCAGCCGTGATACTGGTAGAATTCGTCAATCATCTTTTTGAATTTTTCTCTGTCTATACTCAGGCCGCGGACTGCGGGTATACCGAGTACGTTGGGTAAATCGAAGTAGCGGTCGACCAGCCAGTCTTCATCTCGCGTCATGCCTTCCCTGAGATTGTACATTCTCTCCAGGTTATTCGTCCGCTCGGCGGCCGTCCAGATATCCAGCGGGCTCATTTCCAGACCCGCAATCAGGTATATAAGCTTGGACCATTCTTCAAAGTTGGGGTGAGTGGCTCCGAGGAAGGTTGTGTGGTACTTGCAGATGCCGAGGCTGTCGACTGCCATGTAGCAGTTCTCATGCCAGAAGACCGGCCAGGACTTACCTTCGTAGTCGCGGTAGTCGGAGGTTAATGGTCCATCGTATTGTACAGGCTGGCCGTAGATTTTTCTAAGGACGTCCTCCGGCAGGTGGTACAGGTCGATTGCCGGCCGGCTCCTGAGATGGTCGCAGCCCCGGGATGATGTAGCGATATTAAGCGCCAGTGCCGGTGTGGCTTTCTCATCGGAGTTCATCTGCCCCATGCCCTTGACGTGTATGAAGTGGTCGATGGAATTCCTGCCGATTTTCTCGGCGGCGCGGAACCCGCCTTCTGCCAGGATATCGCCGAGTCCTTCCCTGTTGGCGATACGGTGGGTCATTTCCAGAACGGCCTCGTGGTTACCCCATGTCAGTTCAAGGCCGTCCGTTTCCTCTTTGGTTAGAATACCTTCTTCAGACAGCTCTATTGCCCAGGCGATGAGATTGCCGACCTCTAAAACGTCTATACCGTACATGTTTGTCAGGTGTGTCCCTTCGAGTATGGCGATTGTGTTACGGCAGCCGGTTATGGAGCCGTAAGAGACTTGGTGGGTGTATTCCGGGCCTTCATCATATGTGCCTGCATACGGACCTTCTGGAATAACGAATTTCCCTCTACAGTGTACTCCGCAGCCCCAGCAGCTTGCCATGCCGGTGATGTATTCATCGATTGCTTCGGCTTCCACGGCGTCGGAATCCACTAACTGGGTAAGAAGGGAGTTATGGGTATTTACCAGGCCCTGAGTGTTGGTGGCTCCGAAGATGAACGGTGTGCCCAGCCTGCCCTGTGTCTGACTCACCTTTGAAGAGGTGATTTGGGTCGTAAACTCGCGGTTATAGTCCAGGGCTTCGCGGGGGTGCGCCAGAGTGATATCCATGGTGCCCCTGGCGGCGACCGCCTTGAGGTTCTTGGAACCGAGGACGGCTCCCATGCCGGTCCTGCCGGCGGAGTTTTTAAGTCCGGTCATGACATTGGCGAACCGCACCAGCTTTTCGCCGCCCGGTCCTATGGTCAGTACCTTAATATCTCTATCGCCAAGCTCATCTCTGATGGCTTGCTGTGACTCTGCCACATACTTGCCCCAGACGTTCTTGGCGTCTCTTATCTCGATTTCACCATTATGCACCCAGAGATAGACCGGCTTCGGTGCTTTCCCGGTTATGACAAGATGGTCGAACCCTGCCCACCTCAGTTCGGGTGCAAAGAAACCTCCGGCGTTAGAGCTACCGTAACGGTCTGTAAGGGGTGATTTGGCACAGACATGAATACGACATGCCGCAGACGCAGGGGTGCCAACTAAAAGACCGGCGCTTACTATTGCTACGTTGTCCGGGCTGAGAGCATCGATTCCCTGTTTCACGTGATTGTATAGCAGATAGGCATCGAGCCCTCTGCTGCCGATATACTTTTTACGCATCTCTATAGGTATTTTGCCTGTTTCGATTTTACCGCTGGTAAGGTCGATATATGCTATCTTTCTGTTAAGCGCCATCTTGTTTTTTCTCCCCTTGCTTTTTACTCATTATTTCTTCAGTCAACTTTTCGTTGGTCTCCCATACAGGCCCGCGTATTCTGGGGAAGTTCGGTCCCATATTCCAGGATAGCCTCCACTCGAACCCGCACTTCGGGCAGGCTGCGGTCTTGGCTCCTGAAGGAAATGATATTCTCTCGAAGCACTGAAGGCACCTTACGGAGCCCATGCTTCTGGTTTTGATAAGACTGTGCATCGTGGTCTCTTTTTCTTTATCCAAAATAGCCTCCTGTTTTCGGGTGTTTGTCCTACCTGAATGATAACAAACCCCCGCTGAGACTGTCAAACGTATAAACAGGGCTGATACGTTCGGCAACATTGTTTACCAAACAGTATCAATTATTGCACCGGTATGGTAGAGTTAATCCACTGATTGGACAAAGGGTATTGTTTTATGCAATAGTCTGGTATTTACACTCGAAAAATGTAAATTTTCGCCAAAGAGCGACTATTGAAAAACTGAAAAATCTATACTAAAATGTCATTTGAGGTGTAGCAGGATGGCTGGGAAAGTACCTCCGGAGCAGGTGAAAGACAGCGAAAGCGACGCTATAGGCATGTTTGAGGAGGCAGTTGCCAGGGCTGAGAAGCTGGGCCAAATGGCCAGGCAGGCAGCCGAGGCATCGACCAGAACCTCTCAGGATGCTCTTGACCGCGCCGAGAAAATAAGCAAAGAAACTCAGGAAGCGGCTGAAATATCGGTAAGAGCGGCTCAGGAAGCGATAAGCAAGGCTGATAGAATAAGTAAAGAAGCCAGAGAAACGGCCGAAGCGTCGGTAAAAGCGGCCCAGGACGTTATAACTAAAGCAGAAGAATCAGCCAGAGCACCCGCAGAGGCAGCCAGGACCATTTTAAGAGAATATGGAGAGGCTATTAGCCGGACCGAGGAATTAAGTAAAGAAGCCCAGGAGTTATCGGAAACTGCGCTGAAAGTATCCCAGGAAGGTTTGACCCGCGCCGAAGAAGCAGGCAGGGCAGCCAAGGAAAGGGCTGAAATATCGATAAAGACATCCCGCGAGGCGACAGCCAAGGCGGAAGAGACGGGCAGGTCAGCCAAGAAAGCCGCCGAGGAATCGGCACAGGTAGCCCGTGAAGCGGTTGTTAGAAGCGAGAAGGCAAGTAAAGAGGCGATGGAAGCCTCGTCAAGAGCGTCAAGAGAAGCGGTTACCAGAGCAGAGAAAGCGAGCAAAGAGGCTGAGGGGGCGGCTGAGGTATCGGTAAAAGTGGCCCAGGAGGCGGCAAGTAAGGCTGAAAAGTTAAGCATATCAACCAGAGAGACGGTTGAGGCATCTTCAAAAGCAGCCCAGGAGGTAGCAAGCCGCGCCGAGGATATAAGCAAAGAAGCCAAGGAGACGGCTGAGGCATCAGCGGCAGCATCCCAGGAGGCGATAACCAAGGCTGAAGAGATGAGCCAGGAGGCTATGCAGGTAGCCGAGGGGGTGCTGAAAGCATCGCAGGAAGGGCTGGAACGTGCCGTTGAAATGAGCCAGCAGGCAAGGGAAATAGCCGAAGCGTCGGCTGCGACTGCCCGGGAGGCTGTAATCAAGGCTGAGGAGATAGGTAAAACAGCCAAAGAAGTAGCCGAGACCTCATCCAGAGCCGTCAACGAGGCGGTGGAAGCGTCTGTGACTGCCTCACAGGAGGCTATAAGCAGGGCGGAAGAAACAGGTAAACAGGCACGCGAGATGGCTGAATCCTTGAAAATTGCTTTCGAGGAAGCAATAGGCAGGGCGGAGGCTACTACTACAACAGTAAGAGAAACGGCTGAAGAACTGGCGAAATCCGCCCGGGAAGCCGTGGAAATGGCGATAAAATCATCCAATAAAGCGGTCGAAACAGCCGTTGCCGCCGCTCAAGAAGCGGTAAGCAAAGCTGAAGAGATAAGTAAGATGGCTAAAGAGACGGCTGAGAAGTCCACCAAAGCGCTGGAGGCTTCTACCAAAGCTTCGGCGAAAGCGACGAAAGATACTACCGAAGCTTTGACGAGAGAAGCAAGAAAAACAGCCGAGACATCGATAAAAGCTGCCCAGAAGGCTGCCGAAGAGTCGACACGAATTGCCAGAGAAGCTGCCCAGGCATCGATACAGTCATTCGAAGAGGCGATAAGTAAGGCGGAAGCAGCCGGCAAAATATCGAGAGAGTCTACAGAAGAATCACTCAAAGCCTATGAGAGTGTTATCGACGAGGATAAGACAAAGGAGAAGCAAGCTGAGCAGGCTGAGCAGCCTGAGAAGGCTGCACCCAAACCCCGTGCCGAAGTAAAAAGCAAGCCGGCAGATACAGCTAAGACCGTAGATACCGATAATAGAAAGAAGAGCGTCAGGGAAGAAGAGACTAAAGAGAAGATAGAATCACGTCTGGAGTTCCTGGCGAGAATGTATGAGCAGAGGAAGACCACCAAGGAAGGAGAGAAATCCGGGGAGGAAGAAGAAAAAGAAGAATGAGTCTGACCGGGTAAATAGATAAGACCGGTTAAAATATCGTATAAATGGTGAAACAATAAATAGCGGATTAAAGGAGGTGTCCTGTGGTAAATCCAAAGGGGCAGGCCAAAAAGACCGAAGAGGTTACTGAAGAACAGGCTGTGACAGCGCCGGAGCAAGGGGAAACGCAAGCGGGGGCTGGAGAAGCTGTCAGGAACCCGCTTGATGAAGTGCTAACCCAGGCGCAAAAAGCCTATACAGCCTATATGGACGCTACACGTGAGGTTTCGAGGATTTATCGTGAGAATGAAATCAACGTGGGTGAGACATATATGAAAGCTGCGCAGCAGGCTAACCAGGCTTGTGAAGACAGTATCAAGCAGGCTGAGAAAGCACGTGAACAGGCGGAAAAGCGAGCCAGAGATGCTTACCAGAAAGCCCTCGACCAAGCAGTAAAAAATGCCGAGGAGGCTATAGCACAGGCACTGAAAACCCGCGATGAGGAAATCGCCAAAGCCTGGCAGAGCCGTGGGGAAACAGTAGCCCAGGCCTGGGACATTTATTCCAAGGTTGTGAGATAACCGGAGAATTACGCACAAGGATTTATGGTAGCTTAATCATACTGATTAAAGTAGTGATGGTATGTCTTTGAGCGTGCCATCGAATGTGGTATCGAATTCTATCCCTTCTTGCCTCTTTTGGATAGTAGAGATAAGGCTTATTGTCTTGGTGAAATAATCTCTGATTTTACCGACATCGCTTAACTCGGACAGGACCACTGAAACGTCGAGCGAACCCCTGTCTCTGGGGTAGTCGCCGCTTCTGATTATCGAATCCGGAGCTAGGGTCTTCAGGTGCATTCCAAGTTCTTTAATAAGGTCCATATTCATATCTTTCGCCGGTGCTGAAACAAGATACAGAGCTCTCCTCGAATCAACGGGATTACTGTGTACCGATAATCTGCTGATAGCTTCGTTCATAGACTGAATACCTTTTTGGCTTTCATCTACTTTCTTTCTGAAGTCACGTGTTTGCTCGAAAAGAAAGCGGAGGAATGAAAGGTGGGATTTGCTGTGGCCGATTACCGTCCATCCCACCAGGGTTTGAATGATGTCACCGGCATCAAGAACTTTAGCACCGATGTATTTTGATTTTTTCTCTTCACCGGCGCAAAGCAGATTGTAAAACGGTTCCGCTATGAGGGAGTTTATCTTGGTAAGGTTGTTCAGGAGCGAGCTGTCTTTTCTGATATACCTCTGGTTATCAATAAGAATTACGGCGTCTGCTACCAGGTAGCTCGACTTAAGGCTGGTGGCTGCGTTATATACCGTTCTTTCTTCCGTCTGTTCTTCGTGTTCAAAAGGAAGGACAGTTAGGTTATATACCGGCTTGTCTATAAACCGCTCCTTGATATACTGGGTCATTATCGGTATCGCCCCTGAGCCGGTACCGCCGGCGGCTCCGGCAATAAGCAGGAAAGCGTCTGCCTCTCCCAGCCGCTTTGTTGCCCTTATGGAGTCTATAACCTTATCAGCATCTTCCTTGGCTACTTCGGCGCCCAGTTCATTAATCTTACCGACTCCGTGCCCGCCGGTCTTTCTGCCTCCGATAAGGATTCTATGTTCGTAATCAGGCTTTATGCGGTTCAATCCACTCAAATCAGCGATATCCGTATTAACAGCGAAAGCACCGATTACTATCTCAATTCCGCGCTGACTGGCAGCTTTTCTGTTAAGACGGGCGAACTCATCGGCTATCCTGCCGCCGCATTGCCCAATTCCTACAACTACTAATTTCATTTCTCAACCTTTAATAAATCATCCATATTGAAAATGTGTACTATTTTTTAGTAGCTCAGTGAATAGAATAGCAGGTTTTCATTCAATGTGGCAAGTTACGGGTACTTACAGACCTTTACCGGCGACATAAGCGGCGAGGTCGGCTAAGCGGCAGCTATAACCCCACTCATTATCATACCAAGCAATCACCTTTACCATATTGTCGGCAACGACCATAGTACCGGGAGCGTCTACAATAGCACTTGCCGGATTACCGCTGAAGTCCGTACTGACCAGCTCTTCCCGGCAGTATTCCATGATACCGGCTAAGGGTCCTTCTGCCGCAGACTCGAACGCCTGGTTGACCTCCTCGGCGGTAACGGTCTTTGTAAGGTCGGCAACGAGGTCGATTACCGAAACGGTAGCTACCGGTACTCTGAAAGCAATACCGTGAATTCTACCTTTTAGTTCGGGGATAACATCGGTTACGGACTTAGCGGCACCGGTTGTGGTGGGAATAATATTCGTGCTGGCGGTTCGAGCCCGCCGCAAGTCTTTGTGGATACCGTCCATTATTTTCTGTTCACTGGTAATGGCATGAATGGTAGACATCAGTGCTTTTTCCAGTCCAAAGGACTCATGCAATACCTTGACTACCGGGGCGATACAGTTGGTTGTACAGGAGGCATTCGATATGACATTGTGCTTGTCCGGCTCGTAGTCGGTCTCATTGACGCCCAGAACCAGGGTCAGGTCTACATTGACTGAAGGAGCCGAGATAAGTACCTTTTTAGCGCCGCCTTTCCTGTGTCCGGAGGCGAGTTTACCGTCTGTAAAAAGCCCCGTAGACTCAACCACTATATCCACACCGTAGTCCTGCCAGGGCACATTATCCGGTTCGGGTTCATTGAAAACTCTTACCTTTTTCCCGTCGACTACCAACGAATCATCGGTAGCCTCTACCTCACCGGGGTAACGACCGTAGGTGCTATCCCATTTCAAGAGATGGGCGTTTGTTTTTGCATTGGTGCGGTTGTTTACAGCGGTTACCTCTAATTCATCTGTATGATACCGGTTAATCGCTCGAAATGTTGCCCTGCCGACACGGCCGAATCCATTGATACCTACTTTTACTGTCATTTATACCCCTCTGCTATTTTGATAACTTTAATTTACCCTATATGGTCTGTCAAGTATGTTTTCGGAATAAAATGGTACTATTTCTGGTAAATTTCTCCACTACTCCATTGACTTCCATCGCTTTCAGATGAGCAAGCGTTTCCAGCACCGCCATTCTCTTGTCCATCGGCGGCAGGTTTTCGTATTTTATGCCGCCGGAATCCGGTACCCAGGTGATATTTCTGGATATCTGATAGGCAGTCTTTGGTCCGGCATCAAGTGTCTCCAGGATTTCAAGGTTCCTTTGCTGGTGGTGATGGATGATTTCGTCAATCCTTTTCCGTAGGTTGGTATAGGTGTGCTCATGTGCCGGCAGGACAAGCTCGACATCCAGCTCTTTGAGGGTGTTCAACGAGTCCATGAAGTCGCCCAGCGGATTGTCACCTGAATAAGGTTGCAGGCTGATATTGGGGGTTATGACCGGCAGGACATGGTCGCCGGCGAACAGTATCTTTCTGGAGGGTTCGTACAGGCAGATATGACCGGGCGAGTGTCCCGGCGTCCACAGCACCATGAGTTTGAAATCTCCGGCCGATATGGTTTCGCCGCCTTTAAGAGTTGTATCGGGCATTACCGGTGTGGTGGGTCTTCTCCTGTCCCTTCCGGGGAATCTGGGAACCGGAATCTCGTCGTCGGGCGCGCCGTTACTGCGGAATAACTGCTCTATCTGGACGAGAGTATCTTCTACATTTTTATAGCTGCTGGTGAGAAGCTCCGCCTCAAGGTAGTGGAGCATTATTTCAGCCTCGATGTGCTGTCTAAGCGTGCGCACCAGACCGTAGTGGTCGCCGTGGACGTGAGTGACTAGTATTCTGGAGATATCGTTAAGGGTAAGTCCAAGTTCGGCAAGCTGGTTTTTCATTGAGAGCAGCGCCTGCCCGCTATCCCAGCCGGCATCTATAAGGAGATAACCGTCATCCCCCTGTACAAGGTAGGTATTGGTATGCCCCAGGGGGTTGTTGGGGATAGGTATTTGCAGTTGATAAATGCCAGGTATAATCTCGGTCATTCTAGGTTATTATTAGTCCAATCTCAATAATTCCTTTTCACCCCTTCAGGTTTTTGAATGCTCCCGTGCCGGCGTATTCCGCGGCGTCTCCAAGCTCTTCTTCAATCCTGAGTAAACGGTTGTACTTGGCGGTGCGCTCCGAACGGCAGGGAGCGCCGGATTTTATCTGTCCCGTGTTCAGACCCACCGCAAGGTCGGCGATGGTGGTATCTTCGGTTTCACCGGAGCGGTGGCTTACCATAGCCGTCCAGCCTGCCTGCTGCGCCATTTGGATTGCGTCTATCGTCTCGGTCAGCGTACCGATCTGGTTGAGTTTTATCAGTATCGAATTGGAAGCTTTTAACTCGATTCCTCTGCTCAGGCGTTTCACGTTGGTTGTGTAAAGGTCGTCGCCGACAAGCTGTATTTTATCGCCCAGTTTTTCGGTCAGAAGCTGCCATCCTTCCCAGTCGTCCTCAGCCATTCCGTCTTCCAGGCTGATAATCGGGTAGCCGATAGCCCATTTAACATAATAATTAACCATCTCTTCGCTACTCAGGGAGCTGCCTTCTATTGCCAGGACGTAGTGGCCTTCCCGGTAAAACTCGCTGGAGGCCGGGTCCAGGGCGATAAAACAGTCCTTGCCCGGTCTGTAACCCGCCTTTTCGATAGCTGCTACCACCGCTTCTATGGCGTCTTTGTTCGACGGCAGGGCAGGGGCGAACCCTCCTTCATCACCGACATTGGTATTAAGTCCCCTGTCTTTTAGTACTGTTTTAAGTGCGTGGTATACCTCGGTGCCCATCTGGAGAGCCTGGTGGTAACTTCCTGCTCCGGCGGGCGCTACCATGAACTCCTGAAAGTCCGTGGAACCGGCGGCGTGCTTGCCCCCGTTAAGGATGTTCATCATTGGCACCGGAAGGATATATTTATCCGCATGGTTAAGGTGCCGGTATAAAGGGATGCCGGCTGAATTTGCCGAGGCATGTGCGACGGCTAAAGACACGCCGAGGATTGCGTTAGCTCCCAGGCGCGATTTATTCTCCGTGCCGTCGAGCTCGTTCAGCTTGCGGTCAACGGCTGGCTGGTCGGCGGTTGTCATACCGACCAGAGCCCCGGCGATATCCTGATTAACGTTTTTCACGGCTTTCAGCACGCCGAGCCCGTTAAATCTGGAACCGCCGTCCCGCAGCTCTATCGCTTCGTATTTGCCGGTACTGGCTCCGGAAGGAACGGCTGCCCGGCCTCTTGAGCCGTCGGTAAGTTCGACCTCTACCTCGACGGTAGGGTTGCCCCGGGAGTCGAGTATCTCTCTGCCTCTGATACGGCTGATTTCCGGCACTTATTTACTCCTTCATCCTTAACCTCTCCCTTTAAAAAAGGGAGAAATAGAGGGGTTTAAAATCCCCCTTATTCCCCCTTTAGCAAGGGGGGAATATTTATCTCATCTCGTGCTATCTATTTTCAGCCAGGCCGAGCGCTTTATCCACCGCTTCTTGCGGGTCATGCACCCGTATAATCGAATCGTCCTGTCTGTTATCTCTGGATAACGACCATGTATTCAGGCCGATGACAGGGATGTTGCTTTGCCGGGCATGGGCTATCTCGGAGAGGGTGCCGTAGCTGCCGCCGACGGCGATGACCGCCCGGGCGGATTTCACCACGGCGATGTTTCTGGCGTAGCCCATGCCGGTCGCTATGGGAATCTGGACGTAAGGGTTCGCCGATGAGGGGTTATCTCCGGGAAGGATGCCGATTGTTATCCCGCCCTCGCTGCTGGCTCCCCGGCAGGCGGCTTCCATGACTCCGCCGAGCCCGCCGCAGACCACGACTGCTCCCCGCCTGGCAAGCTCTCTGCCCACCTCCTCGGCAAGCCTGGCTTCTTCATCCGAGGGCTCTCCGGCGCCGATTACGGCGATGATGGTCTTTCTCTCTGACATAAGATGGTGATATTATATCATAATTCAGGCTTATATGACCCTATCCCGCTTTATTATTTATCGGATATTGTTAAGGCTTCTCCCTTTCGTAAAGGGAGACTGAGAGGGATTTTATACCTTCCACTTAAATGAGGCTGTCCGGAATCGTCATTCCGTGCTTGACACGGAATCCAGGCTAGTTTGCCAGAGACGGATGCTGGATTTCCGCCCGCCATGGCGGACGGGAATGACGGAAAGATAGCATATACGTCCCTCTTAAACACCCCGATTTGAGTAATCGGTTTATAACGATTCGATTATCTCCTTGAGTTCGTACCAGTTTTTCACTTCAAGACATTCGTAATCTGCATTACCGGACTCGTTCCGAGGGTTATACCAGATGGGACATAGCCCGGAATCTATCGCCCCTTTGATATCATAATCCGGCTTATCTCCGATAAACCAGACGTCAGACGGTGCCAGGTTTAGCTTTTTTACGGCTAAACTGAAAATGCGATTGCGAGGTTTTCTGATTCCGTAATCGGCGCTTGAGATTAAAAAAGAGAACCGATGGGCCAGGTTGTGTTTAGCCAGCTCCTCCACCATTATCGCGCCTGAAAAGGATGAGTTACTCAGAATACCGGTCTTTATCCCGTTTTCCTCCAGCGTGTCCAGGAATTCAAAGATTCCTTCGGCAGGCTGGTATTTAACGGCATAATTCCAGAATTCTCTTGCCGCTTCAGCGTGGGTTATGCTGAGAGATATATCCAGGGTTTCGAATAGAATCCTGTAGAAACTCTCGACTCCGAATTCAATCATTGACTCGATTCTTGCCGGGTCGATTTCACGGTTTAACTCATCGGCGGCGGTCTGTAATTCTCTGGCGGTCAGTTCGGTGTCGCTCGTTATAAACTCAAGCAGCCTGCCGCTGCCGTTGACGAAATTAATTGATTCCGCGTGCAGCACCGTTTCACCGAGGTCAAAGAGTACACCCAGAGGCTTGTTCATTCCTCCTCCATAAGGAGTACGGTGAACTTATTATAGCAGGTACTGGTAAATCGCAGATAGGGAGTGAGTCAAAGAGGAGGATGAGCCCCTCTCTTTTCGGGACGAAGCGGCAATGACATTTTGTGAAAAAAACACGACAAAAACATGTTGACTGAATAGAACATATGTGCTAATTTAGTCACTGTAAGTTACAGGTTGGAGAGCGAGTTATGGAGTTGCAGAAGGGCGATGGAGCCGCGCCGAGAGAGTTTGATGAGTGTTCCGAAAACCCCGATACCGAACCTGATTTACCCCCCGAGTTTTGCCACTACAAGGACGAAGGCTGTGATTTCGCCGAGTCCTGCCTTGACTGTCCGTTCGCGGAGTGTATTTATGATAAGCCCGGAGGAAAACAGCGCTGGTTGAAGAAATTGCGTGCCGGTGAGATGGTAAACCTCTTTACCAGTGAAGGAAAAAGAGTAAAAGAGCTGGCACAGATATTCGGCGTCAGCCAGCGTACCGTCCAGAGAACGCTAAAAGCCGCCCTGGGCAACTCAAAGAGAAAGGATTAGAAACATGGTTGATAGTTTTAATACTGCGGAACTGAACCGTCGTGATTCGGAAAGGCTGAAAAGATACAAGGAACTGCTTGACTTCTATCACGGCGTCCACTGGGAGGGCAGGGAAAGAAGGGGAGACAAGCGGCTGACCTTTAACTACGCCAAGGTATTTATCGATAAGGTCACCTCTTACCTGATGTCCGGCGTCCATTTCGCCGTCGAGCCTTTAGAGGACACCGATGAAGCCAGAGCCGGGGCTGAGAGAACGGAAGCGTCGTTGAACCGGGTACATGAGGAGAATAATCTGGAACAGCTCGACTTCGAGACGGAGATTGACTGCTCTATCCTGGGCGATGCCTGCTTCAAGGTTATCTGGGACCAGGAGAAGAGAGGGGTATCGATAACCGCCCCGGATATTCAGGGTATCTATACCTGGTGGGTGGGGGACGATACCGCGCGGATATGGCGGGTAGCCTCGAAATACAGCCTTTCCCGGGACGTGGTCGAAGACCTGTATCGGATTAAAGCCAAGGAAAAAACGTCCAGCGTTGTAGAGTTATGGACAGCCCACCAGTTCGAGTTGTGGATTGATGGCGTTCAGATAGAGAAGAAGCCCAACCCTTACGGTTTCATACCGTTCGTAATTTATCCGAACCTGAGAGAGCCGAAGAAATTCTGGGGTATCTCCGATTTATCGCAGATAATAGCCCCGCAGCGTGAGCTGAACCGGGCAACCTCGCAGCTATCGCGTATTCTTGAGCTTTCCGGGAACCCTATCGCCGTGCTGGAAAACGTGGAGGAATCTGAGGATATAGCCGTCAGCCCGGGCGCGGTATGGAATATACCGGAAGACGCCAAGGCGTATCTGCTCGACCTGCTTCAGGGCGGCGGCGCCAGACTGCATATTGATTACATTAACCTGCTTTACAGGATACTGCATGATTTATCTGAGTCTCCCCGGGCTGCTTTCGGCGGCACAGAGAGAGACCTGTCCGGCGTTGCTCTTGAGATTGAGCTCCAGCCGCTATTGCAGAAACTGAGACGGAAAAGGATTATCCGTACCGCCGCCTATACTCAGAGAAGCAGGCTCGTTCTGAAGCTTCTTGAGAAATACAACAATGAAAATTTCGGCAACAACCGTTTGAGGGTTATCTGGGGACCGGTGCTGCCGCAGGACCTCTCCAAGCTCGTCAGCAACGAGCAGACGCTGGTGCAGAGCGGCATCCATTCAAGGCGTAGAGCCATGAATGAGGTCGGAGTCCTTGACCCCGACATGGAATTCAGCCGGTGGCTGGAAGAAAGAGAAGCTATTCTAAAGATGAATAAAGGACTCAATTCGGGAACTGCCGGGGGTGGAGCGAGAGTGAGAGTTGGTGAATCCCGGGCGGAAACCGTTGAGGAATCTTCACCCTGATAAGCTTTTTGTTTGCGGGGTGAAGTCCGGTTTTATATTTATCGTTCAGAGTAAGGAGGAAGAAAGTTGGTTGATGAAATGAACCCGGCGGAAGAACTGCCGGAACCGGAGTCCGGCGGAGAAAGTCCGCCGGAAGCGGAGGAACAGGATACCGGAGAAGAGACTGCCGGACAGGAAAGCCCGGCAGCCCGAGAAGGTGAAGAACTGGCCGGAATGAGCACTCGCCTTGCTGAACTGGAGCAGGCTCTGCAGGCAAAGGACGAGGAGATAGCCGCCTTAAAACAGGTGGAAACCGAGCTGGGGGAAAGGCTGGAGACGCTTAATCGCTCCCTTGCCGAAGCCGTAGCCAGCTACAAATCGATGCTGGTACAGGCGAACCCGGATGTCATCGGAGAGCTTATCAGCGGTGAAAGCATTGTCTCAATCGATGAGTCCCTGGAAAAGGCAAAAGCCCTGGTCAGTAAAGTCAGGCAGGGAGTAGAGGAAGAGATTTCACTGGCGAAAGTGCCGGTCGGAGCTCCGGAAAGAACATCGCCAGACCTCTCGGCTCTGTCCCCACAGGAAAAAATTCGATATGCAATAGGAGGAAGAGAATAAATGGCACTCAGTTTAACCGAAGCAAGCAAACTTTCCAATGATATGCTCCTTCAGGGAGTGGTGGAAACAATCGTTAAAGACTCCCCGGTGCTTCAGCAGTTGCCCTTTATCGAGATTGCGGGTAACGGGCTGACCTATAACCAGGAAAATACCTTGCCGGATATCGATTTCTACAATGTCGGCGATACCTGGGGAGAATCTACGCCGACCTTCACGCAGGTCACGGCGAACCTGAAGATTATGGGCGGTGACGCCGACGTGGATAATTTCCTTAAAGCGACCCGCTCCAATATACAGGACCTTGAGGCCGCCGTTATCGAGCTGAAAGCAAAGGCACTCAAGGACAAGTTCGAGGAAACCTTCATCTATGGTGACAGTTCCGAGAACGCCAAGCATTTCGACGGCTTGAGGGAGCTCATCGATACCGAGAGCGCCGGCAGCCAGGTAATTGCCGCCGGTGCTACCGGGGCTACGCTGACACTGGCGATGCTGGATGAGCTGATCGATGCTGTCAAGGGAGGCAAGCCAGACCTGCTGCTGATGAGCCGGCGCTCCAGGCGGAAGATTAACTCCCTGTTAAGGGTGGGGGGCGGCATGATGGAGACCGACCGCGATAAGTGGGGGAACTTCGTCCAGTTCTGGGATGGTATCCTTATCGGCGTCAACGACTGGATACTGGATACCCATGCTGTCGAGGGCAGCGTCGAGACGGAGACCAACGGCGGAGACTGCTCCGTAATCTACGCGATTCAGTTCGGAGAGGGTGCCCTCTGCGGACTGACGGCACCCGGTCACCTGACGGTAGAGCCTGTCGGCTCGTTGGAGACCAAGGACGCTACCAGGACCAGGATAAAGTGGTACTGCTCCCTGGCGCTGTTTGCCAGCGTCAAAGCCGCCGCCTTAATCGGCATCGAGAACTAACAAATATAAATGGGGAGGGGGATTGCCCCCTCCCCGCAGGAGGTTAATTATGGCTCTTACAGTTATAGAACATGTGGAACACCCCTTCGCCAGGGGTAACCTGACTTCGGACGGAGTCCAGTGGAGTGAAGAAAAAACCACTTCTACCGATGATTATGAAACAGTCGAAGAAGTCACTGTCAATCCGCCGGCGCTGGGGGCGGTCATCGAGTTTGAGTTCGGACTTACCTGCGCGGTTAAGTCAACCGGTGATACGGAGTCCGTCCTTCTCAAGTGGCAGGCGCGTAACAAAGGCGGCACCTGGGTAGACCTCCACAGCGAGGTTACTTATGAGGCTGATGCTTCTTCCTATAAGGAATATACCTATAGCGGACGTTTTCAGCCGGTAGCCAACTTCAATACCGTACCCTTCAACATACGGCTGGTAATAAAATCCGGAAGTGCCGGCGGCGAGAATGCAGTGGGTAAGACAAAGAACTCAAGTTACGTTCGAATAGTCTATTCCGGTTCGTGAGGTGAATGATGGACTTTATCTGTGATCCTGCTGTGGTACTGAATCTCCCATTATTCCAGCTCGAAGGTAAGTCTTTTGAGTCGAGGGATGCCTGCGGACATCTATGTACGGTTACAGGTGCGGTGTGGAGACCCGACGGCAGATACTTTGACGGGGTTAATGACTATATCAATTGCGGGCATAGTCCCCACTTTGATATTACCGATAATCTGACAATGGAAGCCTGGATAAATATGGCCGAGTTGTTTTCGGATAACAGGGCGGTGCTGCGAAAGGGAGGGAGTTACGTTATTGATGTCAGTTATAGCAAAATCCGTTTCTTTATTTTCGATGACGGTGCTTCCAACTTAATCGTTGAAATTCCACAGACTCCCGACATGGTTGACAGGTGGATGCACGTGGTGGGGACTTACAGGGGTAGAGTCCTAACACTGTATATTAACGGTATTCAGGCAGACCAGGTAACGACTACCGGGGGAGATGGCTCGATAGAGGTGACGACCGATGATGGAACCGTTGGTTCCTGGGGAACGGGTAGTTGCTTTAAGGGCGGTATTAGCTTGATTCGCATCTGCAATCGTGCCCTGAGTTCCCAGGAAATACAGAACCGCTTTGACTACGAAAAACGTCTCTTTAGATTGTGGTAGCCATGAATACAGAGTGAGACTGGATTTGTCATTTGAGAAGGAGAGACTATCATGAATTTAACCGATATGAGGACCATAGTCAGACGAGACCTCCACGACGAGGACTCTGAGAACTATCGGTGGACCAACGACGAGCTTGACCGGCACATTACTCATGCCGTCAAAGACCTGTCAGAGGCCATTCCCCTTGAGCAGAAAGCAATCAAAGCAACCACTTCAGGCTCCAGGGAGATTGATGTATCCAATATCACCGACCGCGTTACGGTCGAAGCTGTTGAGTATCCCGTGGATAATTTCCCCAGGAGGTACCAGCGTTTCAGTCTCTGGGCGGATACCCTGACTCTCCTCAGTGAGGAAGTGCCCGATGGTTCTGATGCCTGTGTATATTACGGCAAGCTGCATACCCTTGACGTTTCCACCTCCACTATTCCGGCTGTGCATGAGGACCTGGTTGCTACTGGTGCCTGCGGTTATGCTGCCGTCGAGTGGTCCGTATATGCAGTCAACCGGGTGAATGTCGGCGGTATGCCCGTTCCGGAGGATTTTATAAAGTGGGGAAGAGAAAAACTGAACACCTTCAGGAAAGAGCTTAGGAGACTGGGCAGGAATCACAGGGTCAGGATGCATTCCCTGTATAAACCCTACTATCCGCCGGTGTCAAAATCTACCGATTACGGACCGTAATTCAAGGCATGTTTAGTAGAAGTGGTATATAGATCGCTGAGATAGAAAGAGAAGAAAAACTATTATTTAATCCCTGTGTTCACCTTTTTATATCCGATAAAACCCGCTTGAAGAAATGGAGAGTATAAGAGGGGTGAAACCCCTCTTAAAGATTACTTCCCCCTCTCCTTTGAAGGAGAGGGGGATACAGGGGGTGAGGTAGAAAAGGAAAAATGAGAACTCTATCATCAACTTTATTAGCCGCCCAGCAGCAGGCGAGCGGTATGCCTTACGTAAAGGTGGTAGCCACAAACAAGATAGCCGACGTGGTCAGACTTGACTGGGAGAGGCTGTATAATGGCAGCGAAGATGATTATTTCCACTCCCTGACTATCCCCGGAGACGGGTCACTCATCAGAGTCAGGATAAGCCCGCCCGGTGACAGCAGGAAGCTTTACCGCCAGCGGGTTGAAAATCCCGGTCCATCATCGGACTTCAGCAGCTGGACCTATACCGGCCAGTATGGTTGCCTTGCCGTCGCTGCTGCTTCTTCGGGCGCTGAGGTCTCTATATTCTGGGTGAATCTCAACCGCGAACTACGGCACCTGAAAAGTACCGACTACGGAGCTAGCTGGGGAAGTCCGCAGACTATAGACTATTCTCCCTCCACTTCTGTCAACGGCCTTGCCGCTGCTTATAAACCCACTGGTGACCTGGCTGTCTTTTTTGCCGACCAGGAGAAACTCTTCGTTAAAAAGCGTATCGGAGGTAACTGGCAGGCCAGAACCGAATGGGACAAGAATACCGGCGACCTTTCAGGCGTTGCCGCTGTTTATGATGATGACTGGAACCTTATCGTCTCCGGTGAAGACACGGCGGGTAACTTCAAGCTGTGGAGTCTGGTATACGGCGACGGCGGCGATGTCGAGTCCGGCACCTGGTCGGCACTGAAGGAGTTCGCCTCGGCGCCTTCTGACGGCGATTTTGAGTACCTAGGCGTTTTTACGGACAAACCGGATGTTTACCGGTGCTTTTATACCGAGAAATATTCCGGGACTGAAGCCTACAACCGTCCCTTCTGGTCTCACTCTGTCTCCGGTGCTGCCTTTTCGGATAGTCTGTGGCGTGAGCCGGTCCCGTTCGACCTTTCGAGTGAATATGGTATGGCTGTGGCTCATTACGGCGGTTACTGCTGGCTGTCCACTCCGTCCGGTGTCTGGCGGGCGGAGCTGGCTGAAGAAAGTCTTGATTTAACCGCTGATATTTTGTCACTCAGACAGGAGGCAGAGCCGGGCAGGGGTATGATGACTGTCGAGCTCAGGAACGATGACGGAGGCTATAGCTCTCTTCCGCCGCCCCTCCAGATAGGCTGCCAGCTTGAGTTCGGTCCCGGTTACGTTACTTCTCAGGGGAATGAGGTCAGCCCGGGACAGACCTTTATCCTGGAAGCCTGCGAGTACGTCAGTGAAGGAGGGAAAGCCAGCCTTTTCCTTTACGCACCGGACGGATGGGCATGGATAAATGCATGGAAAGCCGGCTGCCAGTTTCGCTGGAATAAGTCGTCCGACGAAATGAACGTTAAGCAGATGCTTGAGTTTGTCCTGGCAAGAGTCGGCATTATCCTGGATGTAAAATCCCAGTCTTCCGTAATTACCGGCTATTATCCCGATTTCACCATCCAACCCGGTAGCAGGGGAGCGGCGATAATCGAGAAGCTGCTGTCCTTCGTTCCAGATGTGCTGTTTATCGAAGGCAACAAAGCCTATCTGGTTAATCCTCTTTCTTCTGATGATTCTGTATATTCTTACGGGCAGACTCATTCCGTAATCGAGGGCAGGTACCGGATGTCGGCCTGGAAACTGAACAGGGTGAGGATAGAAGGCTACGACCCGGGCGAAGAAGAGAAGATTGTAAGAGACGCCTTCGACTGGGCTCAGATAGCCGCTCTCTATGACAGGTCTGACTGGCTGGGGGATAGAAACGTAGATACGGTAGCCTCGGCGGAGGCACGAGGAGAAGCGTACTTACGGGAGGCGGAGATATACTCCGGAGGTGGTACCATCCGCGTTCCGGTGAACTGCGGCCAGCAGTTGTATGATGTTGTTGATGTAACCGATGAGCGTGCCGGGCTGGCTGCCGGGAATAAGCGGGTACTGGGACTCGCCCTGGTCTATAATCCCCGCCGCGGCGAGTATGAGATGCGCCTGGCACTCGGGAAGCTGTAAGTTTAAAAAGGGAGGCCGGGAATGAGTTCAAAGAAGGGAATACTGAAAAGTTTTAACTCCGGCGACTATACGGCTACCGTTCAGCTCGCCGGCAGTGATAAAGTTTACCTGGAAGGGATTGCCGTGGCACGGAATATACCGGCGGCTGAAATGACGGCCGGCAGGAAGCTGGCGATTGTATTCTTCGATGAATACAACTCAAACGAGGCAGTGGTGGTGGCTGTTTATGTTTAGGTTAAAATCTCTTTACGGAGCTAAAAATAATACTATTCAGTTACCCTGCGATACGATCTTAGCTTGTTGCGAAATGCTTTATAGTAAAATAAAGGCAATCAGTATTCTTTCTCGTTCAGAAATTTGTCTACAGCTTGTTCAACTACCTCTGATTTCTCAATGGGGTGTTGGTCCACTACATAATGACCTAAGCGTTTTATTAGTGCAGGTGTTAGCATGAAGGTTGCTTTAACACGCCGGCGTTTCTTGCCAGGAACCTGTTCTTGTGTCGCATTTGATTGTGGTGCATCCAAAATTCTGATCCTATCCTAGTTGAGAATTACCTAATAAACAGTTGTATTGACATATGTATGTAAGTATGGTATTATATCCATACTTACATATGAACATAAATATTACCATACTCCTGTATTCTTGTCAACTTTTTTTTGACTCTGGGTAATTGGATAGTAGATATTGTTAACATTGTTGTGATATACTCAAACCCCTTGTGGTAAGGAGAGTAAGGATGGAAAAGGAAAGCATTACATTACTAGTAATTGGCGCCGACCCTAATGGAGGTTTATCACCAATTCAACTTCAGAAAAGTCTCTTTATTGTGGGTCAGACTGCTCTCGATGAATTACCTGCTGACTACTATGAGTTCTTCCCATACAATTATGGTCCGTTCACCAGCGAGGTCTACGTCATTGCAGACACGTTGGAAGAAAAGGGATTGATCCGGAAAGTCATCACTAGTGGTGAAAATTTCTTCAGATATGCAATTACACCAGATGGTAAAGTAAAAACTGCAGAAATCAGGAAAGCTAATCCTGGTTTGTTATGCGATTACATAGATGCGGTAGTACAGTGGGTTTGCTCGCTTTCATTCGATGAGCTACTCCGTGCTATATACGCAAAGTATCCAGACTTTGCAGTAAACAGCGTATTTCAGGAGTAGTAACGTGACCCTCATAGTGGGTATAAAGTGCAAAGAAGGTGTTGTAGTTGCCGCTGATAGTGGAGCCACATTAGGAGACATACCCTCAGGACTGAGTACAATAATACAGCCAGTGGCTAAACTTGAAGTCGTAAAGGCAAAGGCTATTATTGGTGTCTCTGGACCTGTTGGAATAGGTCAGTTATACGCAGACTCCCTGAATAGAGTAGAATCACAGCTTCAACATCTTGACACCGCTACCGCATGTAGAAAACTCCGAGATGAGTTTTTAAAAGATGCGAAAATAGCGCTTAGTATGGCTGAAACAGCTGTCCGAGTAATTGGCTCCCAGGCTGCACGAGGTGTTATAACTAGTACGATAATAGCTGCAGCTCCGAAGAATACACCTGAGTTAATGCAATTCGACTACCAAGCCACGCCTGAAGTGGCAACTGCTGACTTACCTTTCGTATGCATTGGAAGTGGTCAATTAATTGCCGATCCCTTTTTAGCATTTCTACGTCGTTTATTTTGGGAACATAAAGAACCCACGATTGCAGAAGCAAGATTTGCGGCCGTATGGACGATACATCACGCAATACTGGTGGCTCCTGCCGGTTTGTCTGGACCTATACGATTATCTGAACTGAAACTCGAGGATGGGCAACCTAAAGCGAGAGATGTGCCGGAAGCCGAGTTATTTGAACATCTAGATTTCGTCCGTCAAACAGAGGAGCGTATTGCTGAATTACGGCAGGTTCTACGCCCTACCGGAACAGAGCCAACACCTCCTCCAGTTCCACAAACACCAAAGAAATAAACGGCGTGTGTGGATACTAACTCCCTTAACTATTAAAACCCCTAGACATCCGAGGTGAAATACATTCACATTTCCTAATTACACCAAAAGAAACGATCAGGTAGCTATACATAATATTATGCACAATTCTCTTAGTTTATACAATTCCTCGGTATATCAGAAAAAGTCAGCACTATAAATGGCTTGTTTATAAGGTTTCCTAAAAGTAATATTTCGCTGCAAGATGAAGTGACCTCACGCCGGGCGGACGAACTTGTAGCCCATTCCGTGCTCGGTGACGATGATGCTGGGTGATTCGGTGCTGTCTCCGAGCTTCTGTCTCAGGTGTTGTATATGCACTCTCAGCAAGTCTCGCGCATCCACGTAGCTCTCGCCCCAGACTTTGTTCAGCAGACCTTCGTGGGTAACCAGGCGCCCTTCGTTCCTTAAAAGCAGGTAAAGAAGCCGTAACTCAGTGGAAGTAAGCTTTACTTGCTTTCTGTTCACCTTGACCTCGTTATTGGTGAAGTCGACATACATCTTGCCGCTGATAAACGGTCGCTCTTCCTCGCTGACCGGCGTCCCGCGGACACGGCGCAGGACTGCCTGCACTCTTGCTACCAGCTCGATGTGACTGAACGGTTTTGTGATATAGTCGTCCGCTCCCATTTCGAGTCCCCTGGCTACGTCCGTATCCTCGCCCCTTACTGTCAGCATTATTACCGGCACCTGGGAGAAACGCCGTATTTCCCGGAGTACCTCGAAACCCCCCATGTCCGGCAGCCCTATGTCCAGAATGACAATATCCGGGTTCTCGGCTTCGATTAGCTCAAGCCCCGCGTTTCCCGTCGATGCCGATTTCAGTTCGGCGTCGCTCCAGCGTAACTGGAAACACAGTGTTACGACTTCTATAATCTCGGGAGAATCGTCAACTACTATGACTCTCAATCGACACCGCCACCGGCAGGGAGAAGAAAAAGCTGGTTCCCTTGTCCAATGTACTTTCTAGCCATATTTTACCACCGTGGAGTTCTACAAGAAATCTGGCGATAGCCAGACCAAGGCCCATTCCGCTGCCCATGTGCCTTTTCCCTTCCCTGGACCCATCAGCCTGCTGCTCTTTTTTACGGCTAATCTGGTAGTAAGGCTGGAATACTTTTTCTCGCTCCTTATCCGGTATACCTATTCCGGTATCACTGATACGGAAAACTATGCTTTTGCCATCAAGATAAGCGCTCAAGCCAATACTTCCTTCTTCACCGGTGAATTTAATGGCGTTTGCCATTAAAGTAAGCAGGATTTGCTCAAGGTACTGTCTGTCCGCCCTGGCTGCCGGTAAATTATCGGGAACATCCAGCGTTAGAACCTGTCTCCTGCTTTGAATTTCAGGATAGAGCTGCGTTGTTACGTTCTGGGTGATTTCATCGATATTGATGAGCTCCGGCTGGAACCGTGAATTGTCTGCCAGCAGTCCTTCCGCTTCAGAGAGTAAAGAGATTTTTTCTTCTATACTGTACGCATTCCGCAGGACACTCTGGATAAGCCTGCTGAGTACGCTCTTCTCTTCCGGTTTGAGTTCGTCAGCCAGGAGTTCCGCCGAGACGATAATTGCGGTAAGAGAGGTCTTGAGTTCGTGCATAATTGCGTCTGCCAGATGAAGTCCGTGCCCGTTTTGTGTCATCGTAATTTCTCTTTTACCCCGGTTTACCCGGCTACTCCCTGGTTTTTACCGTCAACCCGTTCACCATGCAACGATTATGCCGTTACTCTGACCGCCACAGGCCTCATTGCCTGATGACCGCTATATATTCAAGCAGGGCAGGGGTTGCCTGCTGACTGTCAGTCGTTATCTTTGCCTGTGCTCTTGGAAATGCTCTTTAAAATACTAAGGATTCCGATAACGGCGCGCTGCACTTCAATGGGTTCCTGGGCAAGCACTCTGGCAACATATGGGTCCACTCGTTCACTGCCGTAGGAGGTCACTTTCTCGGCTATCATGGGAGACTGTGGAGACAGGTATCCGGCAAGGGTAAAGAGCTCGTCTTCCTCGAAAGCCAGAGGTTTGGCAATCCTTTGAAGGATGTGGGCTGAAGGAAAGCGTTCTCCTCTCTCTATGCGTCCCAGATGAGATGCGGATACGCCGGACCTGCTTGCCAGCTCCTGGAGTGTCAGTGACAGCGATATCCTCTGCTGCTTGATTATTCCGCCCAGATGATTACTCTCCATACCCGCATTATAATTCGCCAGTTGGCAAATGTCAACACTTTTATAAGACTTTCTGGCAATTATCCCCGTAAAAAGGTCTCAACCGGTATGTTAATAGCACTTTATACGGCTATTAATTGGCACTAACGGCGGTTTTATCCCATTTACTTGGTTTAGTCACTGCGAGTCAGCACAAGGCGGATGTTTCAGTGACAGTGTAGTCAATTAATTGTAAACATAACCCTAACTGGGTATCGTGATGTTTCGGTCAAAATATATACTCACCCCCTTAATCCCCCTCTCACGCATCACCCTATTCTGCTAGTCAAATATTCGAATGCGTGAGAGGGGGAAAGTATTTTATAGAGGGGGCGAAGCCCCCTCTATATCTTTAACTCCCCTATCCAACCTGGATAGCTTCTCACTTCGTATCAATGGTTCTGGTTGGAGAGGGGTTCATCCTGAAGGTTCACCCTGAAGGGCAAGGGGTGAGGTATATAAGTACCGCCCGTATAGAAAGATATCCCAAACGGAGGTTTCTTGACAGAGCTCCTTTTGGTTACTAAAATATGTATGAACCAGTATTACAGCCCGTGGTATATAACCGGATTACTATGGGTGGTCAAAGGAGTTGATATCAGTTGACGGGTGTTACAGCCGGTAATAACGAAAGCTTTGAGAGCTTGCTAAAAAGGTTTAATAAGAGGGTTCAGCAGGCCGGTATTCTATCGGAGATACGCCACGGAGAATACTTTGAGAAGCCGAGCGTAAAGCGTAAGCGGAAAGAATCGGCGAAGAAGCGTAAATCCGCCAGAGCATCGGCAAGATAGAAATATATAGTTAGACGGAGATATTGAATTGGAAACAGACCTCAAAGAAAAACTGAACGCCGACATCAGACAGGCAATGAAAGACGGAGACAAGGTAAGGCGTTCTACCCTGCGGTTGGTCCTGGCAGCCGTTAAAAATGCCGAAATTGCCAAACAGACTGTTCTCACCAATGGCGATATTCTTGGTATTATTTCCAAAGAAGTTAAACAGCACCAGGAAAGCATCGAAGCTTTTAAAGCCGGAAACCGCCAGGACCTGGTAGACCAGGAAGAAGCCGAGCTGGCTATCCTCGAAGAGTACATGCCTCAGCAGATGACACGTGACGAAATAACTGCCGAGGCACGAATCGCTATTGAAGAGGTGGGAGCTCAGGGACCGGGTGATAAAGGCAAGGTCATGCCTAAAATAATCGCCAGGCTGAAAGGCAGGGCGGACGGCCGGGAGATAAACGAGATAGTAACCGAGTTACTCAGTTCATAGACTGACCGGGGAATAGCAAATCAAGAATTCAGGGGCGTCAGCCCCTTTTTCAGTTCCATCATTACCGAAAAACTCTTCATCAGGGGCGTTTGCTTGCACTTCCGGTGATTTGGTGGTTAAATTGTATCTCCACAATACCTGAGATAAGAGAGTTATATAATGGCTGTTGAGAAAAGGCGTCTTGGTAAAACGGATATAGAGATAACTCCGATAGGGCTGGGTTGCTGGCAGTTCGCAGGTAAAGGCCTTGGAGCTAGGTTATGGAAATCTCCCCCGCAGATTGAGGCGGATAAAATCGTTAGCAACGCTCTGGACGGTGGTATCAACTGGTTTGATACGGCGGAGATATACGGCGATGGTAACTCCGAAAAAACGCTGTCTGGCGCTCTGGTAAATGCGGGTAAGATTGACGGAGATATAGTAATCGCTACCAAGTGGAACCCGTTTTTACATACGGCTCGTAATATTCAACGCACCATCGGTAAACGCCAGCGATACCTTTCGCCGTTTAAAATAGACCTTTACCAGGTGCATTTTCCGAATTCTTTTTCGTCTATTGAGAAACAGATGACCGCTATGGCGGCTCTGGTCGAAGAAGGGAAAATCCGCTCCGTCGGGGTGAGTAACTTCTCCGCCGACCAGATGCGCCAGGCTCATGCCGCCCTGGCTAAGCATGGATTACCATTAGCTTCGAACCAGGTGAGATTCAACCTGCTTGACCGTGAAAGGGAGAAGGAAGGTGTACTGGATACCGCCAGAGAGATGGACGTAACTATCATTGCCTATTCACCGATAGCTCAGGGATTACTAACGGGTAAATTCCATAAAGACAACGAACTGGTGGAAAAACTTCCCTTTTCCAGAAAAAGGCAGTTCAAGCGTATGCTTGAAAAAAGCCGCCCCCTGGTTAACCTACTTGAGGAAATTGCCGCCTCATACGGCTGCACACCGTCAGAGTTGGCTTTAAGCTGGGTCATAAATTACCTGGGTGAAACGATAGTAGCCATACCGGGGTCTACCAGGTCGGAACAGGCCCTTCAGAATGTACGTGCAATGGCACTGAAGCTCTCGCAGGATGAAATGGAGAAACTGGACACGTTATCACGTGACGTTACTTCATAAAGGGAGGTGTTACGGATGGCTGTAGAAAAAGTGGGAGAGAAATACAGGTGTAATATCTGCGGTAATGAGGTGGTGGTGACAGAAGTCGGCGGCGGCACTCTCGTCTGCTGCGGCGAGGATATGGAGAAAATCGAATAAATCTTGCCGGATTGTCCGAAGAGGATAAGTTTTGCCTTACGGTATCTGAAAGAAAAAACTCAAAAGAGGTTTCAGCCTCTCTTTGTGATATAATTAGCATGGAGTTGAACCATGCAAGAGGCGCTGCTATATGAAAAATTACCGGGTTCCAGGGTCCGGTGTGATACCTGCCAGTGGCGCTGTCAGATTAACGCAGGCAAATACGGCGCCTGTGGGGCGTATCAGAACAGGGACGGGGTGTTATACAACCTGAACTATGCCGTGGTCTCTTCCATGGCTGCCGACCCGATAGAAAAGAAACCGTTATTCCACTTCTACCCCGGCAGCCTTGTATTCTCGATGGGCACCCTGGGCTGCAACTTCCGCTGCAAGCACTGCCAGAACTGGGAAATTTCCAGTGTGGATACCAGTGTAATACAGCGCGGCTGCCATGAAATGCAGCCTGGAACAGTAGTTGAGCAAGCTAAAACTTACCGCTGCCAGGGGATTGCCTGGACTTATAACGAGCCGGGAATCTGGTTCGAATTTACCTTCGATACGGCAAAACTGGCGAAGGAAAACGGTCTCTATACCGTCTACGTGACCAACGGCTACTCGACTCCAGAAGCGCTGGACACGATTGGACCTTACCTCGATGCTTTTCGCGTGGATATCAAGGGGTTTTCCGATTCTTTCTACCGTAATATAGCTCAGGTACCGCAGTGGCGGGGCATACTCGATGTAACCAAACGGGCTAAAACCCGGTGGAACATGCATGTCGAGGTGGTGACCAATATCATACCGACATTTAATGATGACGATGAGCAGCTTGAGGGTATTGCCGGCTGGATAAGGGATGAGCTGGGCGAACTGACGCCATGGCATATCACCAGGTTTTATCCTTACCATAATCTGACATATCTGCCGCCGACCCCGATATCTACTCTCGAACATGCTTATGAGCTGGGGAAAAAGGCAGGTCTCAAGTTTATATATATCGGTAATGCTCCGGGACATCAGAGTGAGAGCACCATCTGCTACTCGTGCGGCAGGCTTAACGTGGAGAGGTTTGGTTATCAGACTAGAGTTGCAGGTCTGGACGGTTCCAGGTGCCGGTTCTGCGGCGCCGAGCTTAATTTCAGGACAGCCGGACAGGAAGTTGAACAGAATTAGCCATTGAGAAAAGCATTGGTACTGATTTCCTCTCTCTTATTTTATAGAGGGAGGTTAAGGGGGTGCGGATGGAAATAAGGAATGCGGTCGTAGCCGGGCAGTTCTACCCGGGAAGGCCTGACGAGCTCAGGTCGATGATTAAAGATATGGTGGACGAAGAGGCGTGGAAAAGAGAGGTAATCGGCATGATAATACCTCACGCCGGTTATATATACTCGGGACCGGTAGTAGGAGCGGTTCTTTCCGGAGTAATATTCAAAGATACCTTCATTGTTATAGGTCCCAATCATACCGGCAGTGGTAAACCGTTGAGTATTATGACGGAGGGAATCTGGAAAACACCGCTGGGAGAGGTGGAGGTCGATACTGAGCTGGCTGCCGAAATTTCAAAGGAATGCGAATACATTGAAGAAGACCGGCGGGCGCACAATTTCGAGCATTCGATAGAGGTCCAGCTCCCCTTCTTGCAGTATTTCAAGCCGGACGTAAAAATCGTCCCCATTGTTTTCGGCCATGCTAAATTCAATATTTACAGGGATACCGGTAAGGGTATAGCCAGGGCTATCAAAAAGCTGAACCGTGAAGCGGTAATAGTGGTTTCGAGCGATATGAACCACTATGAGTCCCAGGCGACTACCAGTGAGAAAGACAGCCGGGCTATTGAAGCCGTGCTGGATTTAGACGAAGACGAGCTGATGTCACGGGCAAGAGAATATAATATCACGATGTGCGGAGTCGCCCCCGCGGTCAGCCTTATTGCCGCCGCGAAGGAACTGGGAGCGACCGGCGCGGAGCTGGTGATGTACCGCACCAGCGGCGACACCACCGGAGATTATACCAGCGTGGTCGGCTATGCCGGCATGGTGATAACCGGCATGTCTCCCCTGGTGAAACTGGCTAGAGACACCGTGGAGACCTTTGTCACCAAGGGCGAGATTATCAGTCCGCCTTCAGAACCTGCACCCGAGATGAAGAACAGGGCAGGGGTTTTTGTTTCCATACATAAAGAGGGCGCTTTACGCGGTTGTATCGGCACATTCGAGCCGGTTGCGGAAAACGTGGCAAAGGAAATCATAGAAAATGCCATCAGCTCGGCTACCAGAGACCCCCGTTTCCTGCCTGTCAGCCCCGAAGAGCTCGACGACCTCGACTACAGCGTGGATGTCCTCATGGAACCCGAATCGATAGAAAGTGAGGACCAGCTTGACCCGAAGAAATACGGCGTTATCGTCCAGTCAGGCTTGAGGCGCGGTTTGCTGCTTCCCGACCTCGAGGGAGTGGATACGGTAAAACAGCAGATTGACATCTGCCGCCAGAAGGCGGGTATTCCTTCGGATAAATCGGTGAAACTCCACCGGTTCGAAGTTCAGAGGTATAAGTAAATATTCTGAAGGAGGGGCGTTATGGAGAAGTATACCTTTTTACGAAGAGCATCAACTATTGTCAAGGTTCTTGCATGGTTAACTCTGGTAATCGGTGTCATTGGGTCTATCATTGCTGCTACATCGGCGGCTTTTGGTCTTGGCGGTGGATTTGCGTTTATAACGGCTTTATTGGGCATTATCTACTCGGTTGTTGTGTGGGTCTTTCTCATGGCAGCTTCAGAAATTTTTATATTGTTGATTGACGTGGAAGAGAATACAAGAAAGGCTTCTGAAGCAAAGCAGTAAGAGAATATTTGAGATAGATAACCGTAGACCCGGATTTATACGAGCCGCACCTGGCAGCCTTGATTCATAATGGGGAAAAGATAGGGAGCGGAGAGGGTATTATCGCCGTTTCTTTTTAGGTTTTGCTTTGGACTGGGCTATGATTATCGATATATTCGCCCATTCCCAGAGCCTGGCGGTGTCCTCGAAAACTTCATCCGGGACCTGCCAGTAGGAGATAGGGTGCGGGAACCTGGCACTGCCGGCTTTCTCGTACATCTCACGGTTTGAATCGTCTACCTTGAAATACAGGGCATCATCGGTGACCACCCCAAACATGAGACCTTCGTGGAATATGCCGTAACCGCCGAAAAGGTTACGGCAGTATACATCGCCTACGCCGTACAGTTTTTCCACTATATAGTTGGCGTATTCCCTTTTGGGATTTGTCATGATAGCTTAAGGTCAGGACTGCTCGACAAGTATCGCATCTTTCTTGCGTACCGGCGGCTGCATCGGCGGGGTGATTGTAAGACGCAGGTCACACCTCAAGCAGCGCCCCGCCTCTTTGCAGGCGGTTTCCGGCGTGAGTGCGTGCTTTACCTCGGCGAAGCCGGCTAAACGCTTTTCGAGGGCGATTAGGTCTGGTTCTTCTCTGGTCTTATCGGCGAATCCCTCTTCCTTGCCCAGTTCCACGCCCATATCTTCAACGGGTGCAAGCGCCTCATCTATTTCACCGCTGCCGCCGAGGTATTTGTCTATCGAGATAGCAGCCTGTCTGCCGGCGGCGATGGCTGCGATAACGGAGGCAGGCCCGGTAGTAGCGTCACCGGCGGCGTACACACCCTCCATGCTGGTCTGCATGGTCTCGCTGTTCACCTGAAGGGTGTTTCCGCGCCCGGTTTTGATACTGAATCCCTCCGGCACCTGCGGCGCCTGTCCGATGGCGCCTATTATTGCGTCGTAGTACGTAACGAACTCACTGCCCGGAATCGGCTCCGGCCGTCTTCTGCCGCTGGCATCGGGCTCTCCCAGCCGCATCCGTATGCACTCAACGTCGACACCGCTGCCGTTCTGGGTAATCTTCGTAGGATTTTGCAGGAAGTTGAGGGTTATACCTTCCTGGATGGCGTCCTCGACTTCTTCCGGGCTGGCGGGCATTTCAGCGCGGGTACGCCGGTATATGATGTTTACTTCTTTGGCTCCGGAACGTAATGCCACGCGGGCGCTGTCTATAGCGGAGTTACCGCCGCCGACTACCGCCACTTTATCGCCAAGCCTGACCTTCTTGCCCAGGTTGACATCTCTCAGGAACGATGCGCCGTCCATCACTCCCGGCAGGTCTTCGCCTTCCACTCCTATCTTGGTGCCCTGGTGGGCGCCGATGCCGAGCAGAATGGCGTCGTATCCCTCTTCTTTAAGCGAGTCTATGGACTCAACCCGCGTATTGGTTATTATTTTTACTCCGGCTTCTTTGATATCATCTATTTCTCCTGCCAGGATGTCTCTGGGCAGGCGGTATTCGGGGATACCAAATCTCATCATGCCGCCCGACTCGGGAAGCTCTTCGAACACGGTCACGTCGTGCCCGCTTTTTGCCAGGTAGTAGGCTCCGGTCAGTCCCGCCGGACCGGCGCCTATCACGGCGACCCGCTTGCCGGTGGGCTCTTTGACTTTCGAGTTTAGCTTCCATTTTTCGGTGCCCAGGTCCGCCGCTACCCGTTTTAGCTCTTTAATGGAGATAGGGTCGTTTAGCTGGCTACGACGGCAGGCTTGTTCGCAGGGATGGAAGCATACACGCCCCAGTGTGCCGGGGAATGGTACCTTCTCTCTGATAACCGCCAGGGCTTCGCTGTAATGTTCCCCGCGGATGTATTCAACGTATCTGGGTATATCTATATGCGCCGGACAGGCGTCGCTGCATGGCACTATGTATCCTTCGCGGTCCGCATGGAGTTTTTCCACGTCCCGCTCGATGAGTGCCCCGGTAGGGCATACTTCCACGCAGGCAAAGCAGAACCGGCATCCGGAGTCCACGGTTGAGTTACCTACGGTCGTGAGTACCCGCGTGGGGTTCTCTTCATCGTCGAATTCGTATACTCCTACGCCTCTTACGTCGCGGCAAATCCGGACGCAGCGACCGCAGACGATGCAAAGGTTATAATCACGGATAAAGAAAGGATTATCGGTCTCGACCGGGTATCCTTTGGGTTTGTACGGTATATCAGGGCGGATACCGATGTAGTCGACAACTCTCTGTAGTTCACAATGACCGTTCTGGGGGCAGGTAACGCAGTGCTGGCTGACATCGGTGCTTCTCAGGCAGATATCGAATGGCTTGCATCTTTCTTTACGCCAGCAGTCGAGACAGGAATGAGGGTGCTCGGTAAGTATCTTTTCCAGCGCTTCTTCCCGCTGTTGCCGTACGGACGGTGTTTCGGTGGTTACCACCATGCCGTCGCTTACCTCTGTCATACAGGCCTGGACATCGCCGCTGCCGTCTACCTCGACTATGCAAAGGCCGCAGTATCCGCCCGGTACAAGGTCGGGATGAGAACAGAGTGCGGGGATATATATCCCGGCTTCCTGGGCTGCCTGTAAGACCGTCTTCCCCTCAGAGGTCTTGATTTCCCTGCCATCAATGGTTACTGTGATTTCATCCATTGGCTATCGGTCACTTCCTTTCCACACGATTTAAGTCTTGTCTGGCTTTAATCTGGAAATTTCAGCACTTATATTATATACGTATCTTTGCTGAAATCAAACCATCCGCGCGGTACAGTTATGTTTCGGCTGATATTCATACTCACCCCCTGTATCCCCCTCTCCAGCCAGGAGAGCTCTTCAATCATTTTCAATGGCTCTGGCTGGAGAGGGGTTCATCCTGAAAGGTTCACCCTGAAGGGTAAGGGGTGAGGTAAATAATAACAACCAAATGCAAATAATACCATCAATATAGTCCTGTTTGTTTTGTTAAGATTGCAGTTCTTATATAATAGAGGATACATCTGTAATACACGGGATAGCAGGGTGAGAAAGTTATAGAGGAGAAGAAAATGTTTAGAGACCTGATACTCCAGAACAGGACCTGTCGCAGATTTTATGAGGATGTACCTGTCGAAAGGGGAATCCTGAAAGGACTCGTAGACCTGGCGAGGTGCTCGGCGTCCGCCGCCAACAGGCAGCCGTTGAAATATATGCTTTGCTGCGAACCGGAAAAGAATGCCGTTGTGTTTCGGCAGCTCGGCTTTGCCGGACAGCTTAAGGACTGGCCCGGTCCGCCTGAGGGGGAAAGACCTGCGGGCTATATAATAATCCTCCTGGATAAGGAGATAAGCCAAAATCCCGGCTGCGACCACGGAATAGCCGCCCAGAGTATACTGCTCGGCGCCAGGGAGAAAGGTCTCGGCGGATGCATGCACGGCTCGGTAAAAAGAGAGGAGCTGGTTAAAGCTTTCGGTATTCCGCCGCGTTATGAGATAGTCCTTGTAATATCTCTCGGCAAGCCTAAAGAAGAAGTTGTACTGGAGACCGCCGAGCCCGGCGGAAGTGTTAATTACTGGCGTGACGGCGAAGGCGTCCACCACGTGCCAAAACGCTCTCTCGATGAAATAATCATAGGCTAGGTACATATATTTATATGGAGGGCTTTCGGGTAATATACACAGGCAAATGCAGAGTCGGTTTGAATAAATCACTAACTAATATGGGGGTTAAAGAGGGGCGGAGCCCCTCTTTAAAAGCACTGCCCCTTCTCCTTGAAAAGTATTTTGTATCATAAGTTCCGTTTTTAAGTATTTTGTCATTCCGGCGCAGGCCGGAATCCAGAATACGCCTCGGGTGGATAGGTCTGGATTCCGTGCCCGCCTGCCAAAGCCTTGTGCGGCGGGCAGGTCAAGCACGGAATGACAGTTCCGGATAGCTTGATTAATGAGGTTAGGTAGATTATCCACCCGACTGGTGATAATATATGGTGTGGGCTAATTCAGGGGGTGTGTAGTTATGGATATGTTTGAGCGTCAACTTGAAGAAGAAAAAGGACAGCAGGCGCCACTTGCCACCCGAATGAGACCGAACAGTTTCCATGAGTATGTAGGACAGGAACACCTGGTAGGTGAAGGACGTGTGCTGAGAAAGGCTATAGAAGCCGGACGGATACCGTCAATCGTCCTCTGGGGACCGCCGGGAAGCGGCAAGACTACCCTGGCGTACGTAATTGCCAGCGTTACAGATGCCCATTTCATCGCAATTAGCGCCGTCAGTGCCGGCGTGGCTGAACTCCGCCGTGCAATAGAAGAAGCAAAAGAACGCCGCAGGAGCGCCGGACAAAAAACGATACTTTTTATAGACGAAATTCACCGTTTCAATAAGACTCAGCAGGATACCATTTTACCCTACGTCGAGGACGGCACGATAACCCTCATCGGAGCCACCACGGAGAATCCTTCGTTCGAGGTTACCTCGCCACTTCTTTCCCGGGCTCAGGTACACACCCTGAACCCTCTTGTCGAGGATGAAATCCGCGTCATTATTATGAGAGCTCTCAGGGACAGGCTGAAGGGTCTCGGGTCGGTAAACGTGGTACTGGCGCCGGAGGCAATCGACCACCTGATTAATATGTCGAAAGGCGATGCCCGTGTTGCCCTTAATGCGCTCGAAATGGCGGTAATGAGTACCCCGCCCGACGCTCAGGGAAGACGCCGTGTCCCCCTGGCAACCATCGAAGACGCCGTCCAGCACCCGGCTCTGCGCTACGATAAAGGGGGAGACCAGCACTATGACCTTATTTCCGCCCTGCATAAATCGATGCGGGGTTCGGACCCGGATGCTTCGCTGTACTGGCTGGGAAGAATGCTCGAAGCCGGGGAAGACCCTCTCTATGTCGCCCGGCGTTTGATACGTTTTGCCACCGAAGACGTTGGCATGGCTGACCCGCAGGCGCTGGTGGTAGCTATGGCGGCGCAGCAGGCGGTACACTTCATAGGTATGCCGGAAGGAAACCTCGCCCTTGCCGAAGCGACTGTATATATGGCAACGGCTCCGAAGAGCAATTCGCTGTATGAAGCCTACACCCGTGTCCAGGAGGAGATTAAGAAAGGTACTCCGGACGCGGTGCCTTTTCACCTGCGTAACGCCGTAACCCCGCTGATGAAGCAGATGGGTTATGGTGAAGGATATAAATATGCTCATGACTACGCCGATAGCTTTGTGGAACAGCAAAACCTCCCTGAGTCGCTTCAGGGCAGGCAGTATTACACCCCCCGTGAGCAGGGGTATGAGAAACAGGTCATAACACGACTGAGAAACTGGTGGCAGGGGAGGAGAAAGACAGGCGGGGCTCAAAAAGAGAACGAGAAAGAGGAAGCTGATTGAAGTCTGTACCGGTAAAATTTCCCTGCGGCGATATCACCCTGGAGGGAGAATGGCTCTTCCCTGATGGTGAACCTCCTTTCCCGGGAGTTGTTGTTGCCCACCCGTTTCCGCCTCAGGGCGGCACCATGCAGAACAGTGTTGTCACTGCCATCTGGCAGGCACTGGCAAAAGATTCGATAGCCGCTCTGCGGTTCAATTTCAGGGGAGTGGGTGAAAGCGAAGGCAGCTTCGGAGAAGGCATAGGTGAGCGTGAAGATGTAAAAGCGGCTCTGGAGTTTGCTTTCTCCACGGAAGATGTCGATTCCGGGAAGGTCGGTCTGGCGGGGTACTCTTTCGGCGCCATAATGGCTCTGCCGGTCGCACTTCGCGATGAGCGAGTGAAGGGTCTGGCGCTGGTCTCGGCGCCGCTTTCGGACCCTGCCTGGGAGCGACTGAGACAATACCCAGGACCTTCGATAATAATCGTCGGTGAAGAAGACGATATGACGCCGCTGGACTATTTCAGGCAGCAGGCTGCGAATCTACCAGCTTCAGGAAAGTACCAAATTATAACCGGAGCGGACCACTCCCTCATAGGCCACGAAGAAGAAGTCGCCCGGATAATCTCCCGCTTCTTCACCGATATATTCAATCGGCAGCCAGACCATCGATTGGGACTTTGAGAACCGACCCGTATCCGTATCCGATAACGGCACTACGGCGACCTTTGTCTACGACGGCGACGGCAACCGTATCAAGAAAACGGAAGGTGGAGAGACCATACTCTATATCAACAGATATTACGAGAAAAACCTGACCACTGGTAATGTCACCACCAGCTACTATCACGGTGACAGATTGGTGGCGCAGCGTGAGGGCACGGAGTTACGCTATATCCACCAGGCTTGTCCTGAGCGAAGGCGAAGGGACCATCTCACCGGCACGTCTTTAATGACAGATACGAACGGTGACTCACTCGGCACCATAAAATACTACCCGTACGGCGGGGCACGTTCCGGTGACGTACCCACAGACAAGAAGTTTACAGGGCAGAGGCTGGATGATACGGGTCTCTACTATTACGGGGCGAGGTACTATGATGCCAGTATCGGCAGGTTTATCAGCGCGGATACCATTGTACCAGACCCCGCTAATCCTCAGGCTTTTAACAGGTATTCTTATTGCCTTAATAATCCATTGAAGTATATAGACCCATCAGGTAACCAGCCTGAAATTGATAATGGTGACTGGATATATATTCCTGGAGTTGGATGGGTTGACAGATATTCAGGTTCCGCAGTTGGAAATCCATCTGGAGAAGAAGCACCGGAAGATAATCAATCTCCTGCAACTAACTTACCATTGGTTGATGGAGAATATAAGATTGTGTGGGGATATATAGGACAGGGTGGATTTTGTTATCAATATCAAAAATCAGTGATAATTGTCGAAAGCACTGAAGGTTACTATTATAAGATAGAAACAACTGGGCATGGTTTACTCTTGGATGCAGCAGTATCACTTAAGATTTTTAAACCTAACGATATATTGGACATTTATACACTCGAAGGGTGGGGCTTCGAATTCAATGCTACACTGATAGCTTTTGCTGATGTAGATATAGGAATAACATTTAGATTTGATTCAGAGGGAGTGTCGAAACATCCTAGTGAATGGTCTTATATGGCATTCAGTAGCCCGGGTATAGGAATAACGGTAAAACATACTGATATTAAACTAATTAGACCAAATGAATTATTCAATGATATGCCTATATGGGTAATGAATGCATATGATAACATATATGGAATTAATTATAGACAAATACTAAAATATTGAGTATACAGATTAACATTAATGGTCGATAGGGGTTATTATTAAAATAGACGCCTAAATTCATTTATTTATTTGAAATGGGAGAAATAGCTATGACTATCATCAAACCGATTAGTAAAATAGCATTACTCTTATTTGGGTTAATACCTATTGTATTTTTAATATTTGGGTCTATCACACTAGACCCTGGAGTAAAAACAAAGAGTTTATTATATATTATACCTTTCTTCTTAACCGTTGTTTCTATTCCAACTGTATTTATTTTTTATATTATCAATGTCTATACTAACAAAAGAGTTATTGAGGATAAAAAACACCTCTGGGCTGCTTTATTATTTTTTGGTAATGTCTTAGCATATCCTTTTTATTGGTACAAACATATATGGTAAAAGTCTAACAATACTTGATTCACTAATATTCATCTATCGGCACCATCAAATACTACCCCTACGGTGGGACACGCTCCGGTGACGTACCCACGGATAAGAAGTTTACAGGCCAGAGGCTGGATGAGGGGACAGGACTATACTACTACGGAGCGAGGTACTATGACCCGCAGATTGGCAGGTTTATCAGCGCGGATACATTCGTGCAAAGTGAAAACGGTCAGAGCATTGTTACGTCGTTTCTGACTGTTAATATTATCCCGCAAGGTCTAGGAGATATACACGCTCCGAGAGTAACTCTCCCAGATCCTTCTC
>Ga0315543_1000299_pt1 | contig 63681 bp, 55 predicted proteins | sample SalMarSW160210MG_2_FD_203098 | JGI IMG/M metagenome (GOLD analysis project Ga0315543, IMG submission 203098) | Salt marsh sediment microbial communities from the Plum Island Ecosystem LTER, Massachusetts, United States - Salt Marsh Sediment SW1601-210 ... | reverse complement strand
TGCTTTTTCTATTTCGCCTTGCACGGTTCGTGCTAATTTTTTCTCATCCATCGATAATCTGTTCTGCCACAACTTCAGCTATATCTTTCATATCTATATCGGATAAAGCAGCTTTACAGGTGGGACACGCCGAGATGTAAACATCGGCAGTAGTTTCCTTGAGCTCATTGATGCGCATTGCATTCACCTTGTCAACAAGTTTGCTATCTCCAATTCTTCCTCCGGGTACCTCGCCACAGCAATGTGCCTCTTTCCCAAAATAGATCGGCTCCTTGATCTCAAAGCCCAGCATTTTAATGATATCCCTGGGGGCTGTGGTAACACCGATATCATTTGCCAGGATACAGGGATCATGGAAAGTTGCCGTAGCATTTGCCTTATTTACCTTTATTTTTCCTTCTTTGACAAGACGATCGAGGAATTCTGTGATATGGATGAATTCGACATCAAGATGAGTGCCTATCTCATCGTATATTTCCGTCATCATTTTTATGCAAGTGGGACAGCTACTAATCACCTTCCTCAGCTTCCTTTGCTCAATTTCCCCCTTCATTTTTTCCGCTGCCTTTTTAAAGCCCTCCATATCCCCGGCATAGTAAAGGGGTGCACCGCAGCAGATGTCAGCACCGCCGAATTGTTGGACTTGCTCCCCGCTTCTGGCAAGAATTTTCTCCACCGCCTTCAGTAGCTGTTGGTCATTGTAGGTAGAACAAGAAACGAAGTAACCAATCTCTCCCTTTCCCTTTTGAATAAGCTGCCGCTCGCCGTCAGGATTACCAAACCTGGTAAATGTTTCCACCCGCTTCCTTGTTTCGTCAGGAAGGACGCCTTTTTTGAAAGCTTCGCTCCGCTCTCCTTGAATAAAATCCCTGAGGTCAAAATTATCGTAAAGGCAATTTACTTTACATGCTCCGCACATGGCACACTGGAACATCACATCGAAAAAGCCCTTTTCATCCTCAATAAATGCTTTCTTTTTATATAGGATTAGACGCGCCTTTTTCTGAGGCGTAACTGTTTCATTTCCTGTAGCAAGATATACCGGGCAACTGTATTTACACATATTGCCGCACAGGGCGCAATTTGTGATTTGTTCCAATTCCTTTTTATTTTCCATCTATATGAGTTTTCCTCTGTTTAGAATGCCATTTTGGTCTAAGGCAAATTTGATTCTTCGGAGCAATTCTACGCCATAGGGACCTAGCTCCTGCTGCATAAACTCCTTTCTCCAGAATCCAATTCCATGGTGGTGGCTAATAGAGCCGTTGTTTTTTAAAGTGGCTTCCATAGCAGCGGCCCAGCTATCCTTGTAGTAACGAGACGGGTCTTTGGGGAAACCAGCGAACGTGATGTATAGACAAGCTCCTTCCCGGTAAAAATGTGAATAATGCCCGGAGACTGATATGGCACCCTCCACTGCCCTCATTGCGGAAACCATATCGTTATATAGATTGACGGCATCCTTGAATAGAGAAACAACCTCAATCGTGTCTACAATTCCGCCCTGCTGCATTATGATAGGACCTAAACCTATATCGAAGCGTTTTTCAAGCCATATATCAACAGGGTTCTCTCCAAAAGACTCTCCTCCATTTTCCTCAGCAATTCTCTTGATTAATTTGCCTTCAAGCTCCACGAAGTCTGTTTCACCTTCGGAGATGAAGATAAGCGTTACTTTGTTCTCTATTTCTTCAAAGTATCTTGCAGTTTCAGGTTCATCAAATATTCTCACCACCGCTGGTTTGGCATCACCTCTCAGAATTTTCCGCACAACTTCCAATGCTACTTCAATGGAGTCGAACACAAACGATTGCTTTATTGTTCGCGCTGGTAAAGGGTGAACCGATACAACTGCTTTTGTCACAATGCCGAGAGTTCCTTCACCGCCCAGGAACAGCTCTTTTAATGAGGGTCCCGTGGAGCGTCTTGGAACTGGTTTGATATTGAGGGGATTTCCATCAGGAAGCACCACCTCCATTCCTAAAACCATATCCTCGATTTTTCCATATTTTGTGGAGAATTGTCCTACAGCGCGTGTTGAAATCCATCCTCCGAGGGTGGAGCAATAGAACGACTGAGGAATACTTCCCATTGAATAGCCTCTATGATTCAGCTCTCGCTCAAGATTTGCCCCGATGATTCCTCCTTCAAACTCGGCAACGCATGATGTTCCGTCCAGGGAAATAAATTTGTTCATTCTCTGAAGGTTCAAAACAGCGTCTCCTTCAATGGGAATAGCACCACCAAGCACACCAGAACCAGCACCAAATGGTGTAATGCCAACCTTATATTCATTGGCATATTTCAGGATGCTCTGTATTTCCTGGCTATTCCTGGGAGAAATAACTACAGAGGGGAGTGACGGCAATTTGCCATATTGTGAAAGGAATACCCCATATAACCAGTAGTCAAGACTGTAAGAAATGAGGTCGCATTCACTTTGTGATATGTTTTCCTCTCCGACCGCACCTTTTACCTTTTCAATAAACTTGGAGGGCACCTCCCCCCTTTTTGCCATAAAAGTCTCTACACTCATTAACGCCTCGCTTTTTATGATATTTGCATATTGTAGCATTCTTTAACAGGTATAATAACCTATTTAAAGGAGGATTCGGGAACGATTGCATTGTTTCCCATTTAACACAACTCAATAGACGGTCACATTGTCGATATGGGACAAGGCAAGGAGAATTGAAATCAAAATCAAAGTGAACTAGATCAGACTAGGGCGGAAGTTTTCGCAATTTTCCGAAAAACCCTCGCCCCGGATACAATGCGCACCGATACCCTCAAACCTATTACACTTGTTGTCTCTTGGTCTTAAAGTACCTATCTATGGATTCGGCTGCTTTTAATCCTCCAGCCACCGCCTCGATGACTGTACGAGGCCCACTAACTGCGTCTCCAGCTGCAAAAATTCCCTCCATACTTGTCTTCATATCATCGTCAACCTCGATTAATCCTTTTCTATCAACTTCTATGCCCATTGAACTGAGCCCCTCAGATTCTGGGCCTTCACCGATGGCTTCGACAAAGAAATCTGCTGAGATTCTAAATTCCGAACCCCCAACAGGAACAGGGCGGCGTCTGCCCGAAGCATCCGGCTCACCTAACTGCATCCGGATAAATTCAAGTCCTTCCACTTTGTCCTTCCCAATAATTTTCGTTGGATTGGTTAAAACATTAAACCCTATCCATTCTTCCTTTACTTCCTGAATCTCGTCTTTTCCAGCAGGCATCTCCTCCCAGGAGCGCCGGTAAACAACAGTCACATGAGCACCTAAACGGCGGATAGACCGTGCTGCATCCATAGCAACGTTGCCTCCACCAATTACAAACACCCGTTTCCCTCGGAATTGAGGCAAAGTTTTACCTAGTTTAATATTCTTGAGCAAATCCAACGCTTCATAGACTCCTTCCAAATCTTCGCCGGGGATGTTCATCCTCATTCCTTTGTGAGTGCCTATACCGATGAATATCGCCTTATATCCTTTCTCGAACAGAGAACTCAGGGTGAAATCCTTCCCCAGAGTTGCCTTCTCGAACTTCACCCCTAACTTCCGAATCTCCTCAATCTCTTTTCTGGGAAATTGTGGAGGAAGGCGATAGTCAGGCACTGACTGGGTTACCATCCCCCCTAAATCTGAGCTGGAATCAAAGACGGTCACCGGATATCCTAAGAGAGCTAAATTCCTTGCTACGGTAAGACCGGCTGGTCCTGAACCTACTACTGCTATTTTCTCCTCCAATTTTATCCTTATCTCTGGATACCAATCTACCTCGATGAATTGGTCGGCGATGAATCTTTTAATCGCTCGAGTAGCTATCGGGAGACAATGGCCCTGACAAACACAGGCATCCTCACAGGGGTGTGGACATATTCTGCCACATGTACTAGGGAGAGGTAATCGCTCCAGAATCGTTTCTAAACTATCTCTATAACGCCCCTCTCTGGCTTCAAGAATATACCCCTTTACATTTACATGAGCGGGGCAGGCTTTAATACATGGTGGGTCCTCACATTGAAGACATCTTGAAGTCTCCCTCCTTATCCTCTCTTCATCATAGCCAAGTTCTATCTCGTAAAAGTCATCTACCCTCGCCTCCACCGGGCGCTCGGGGATCAATTCCCTTTCGGCACATATTTGCAAGGCGCTGTTATTCATATCCTTCCTCCTCCGGTATGATATGTTTCCTTATTATAACACTCCTGCGAATTTCAGCCCAACAATTACTAGAAGTTGAATTACCACCATGGGCGCCAGCCACCTTAGACTCATGTTGATCACCTGGTCAATCCTAATCCTGGCAAATGCCGCTTTAATACAGATTAGTATAAACAGGACGATGAATGTTTTTATCAGGAAAAGGATAAACCCTACTACTGACCCAGCAAGTCCGGCGATGACCCCGATATAATCGAACCCGCCAAGAAATAGAGCAGCTATCAGTGCCGATCCGGCAAACAATTCCATATCCAACATTAGGTGCATTAAGGCTAATCTTGCTCCAGAATACTCAGTGAAGGGACCACCAGCAATCTCTTGGGCTGCGTGGGGGATATCGAACGGGATACGCTCAAGTTTACCGGCAAGAGAAATGATGGCTACGATGAAAGATAACGGCAAATAGGCAATAAACCACGTATGCTCAACCTGATAATTTAGAATACCTGAGAGGCTCCAGATTCCAGTTACCAAAGCTGGAGAGAGAAGAGCAAGCAGGAAAGGCACTTCGTATCCAAAAAGCTGGGTAATGCCCCTGGTTGCTCCGATTGTACCGAACACATTAGTGGAATGCCATCCTGCCAGGAATAGGAGCAGTGTGGGAAGGCTCAAGAGATATATCACCACAACTATGTCCCCGGTGAAAGGGAAGGGTGATTCAGTTGACCACAGGGGAATATAAATAAATGCGGTCACTACAGCGGCAACCCCAAATATCGGTATTGCCGTGAATCTCTTCCGGTCTGCCATTGTTGGGACTAAGCTTTCTTTAGACATAAGTTTAATGAAATCAGCCCAGGGCTGGTAGAATGGTGGGCCAACTCTACTCTGCAAACGAGCGGTGACCTTCCTATCTATATACTCACAAAGCAGGGAGAAAAGGAATAGAGATATAAATCCTGGAAAAACTATCAGGTAAAAGATGCTCAACATATCCTCCTATTGAGTTGGCGTCTTACTTAGCGCTTCTGGTCCCAGAATGGCAGATTCCTTATCCATTGTTACCATCATAGCTTCCTTGCTTAGTTTAATTGCCTTTACACTACAGTATTCTTCGCAAAGTTGACAGAAACAGCATTTCCCCAGGTCTACCTGCGGGTATTTCCTGCCTCTGAAATCTACAAGTCCAATAGCCTTGTTAGGGCAAATCATACAACAGATAAAACAGCCGGTACATTTGTCTAAATCTAATACATGTCTTCCTCTATAGCCTTCTACCGGTGGTAAAGACTCATAAGGAAATTGCAGCGTCATAGGCTTTCTGAACAAATTCTTAAGTATTAAAAAGGGCTTAAAGGTTCTCCAAAGTTTGTCTGTCAAATATGCCATTTTATCATCTATCCATATCTGCCGGGCAGGAATCCAAGCTCCAATATATTGCCGGAATGTCAGCAATGGTGCTTCCCTTTGCTAAATAGGGGAATTCCGTCAGGGTGTGTAGAAAGCTTGGTGCCCTGATTTTTACTCTATATGGGCATGGAGAACCATCGCTCACTACATGAAAACACTTCTCTCCTCTAGCTGATTCAAGGCAAAAATAAGATTCCCCTTCAAGAGTTATGCACTCAGGACCCAGCTCCACCCTGTATGATCCATCAGGTAGGTTCTTCAGAAGCTGCCTGACTATTGATATGCTTTCAGCAATTTCGTCCCTTCGGCATAGACTTCTGGCATAGGCATCTCCTTCCTCTCTGGTGATGACATTAAACTCAACCTCCGGATATGCTTCGTATGGTTCGTCTTTCCTTACATCGTAATCTATTCCACAAGCTCTTAAGTTAGGACCTGTAGCTCCTAAATCTATGGCTTCTTCGGCACTCATCCTCCCTACTTTCTCCATCCTCATAACAAAGGTCTCATTTTTGAAAACAAAATAATCATAAAAACTCAGCTGTCCTTCCAAATAATCAAGAGCTTTAGAAGTTTCATCTACGAACTCCTGTGATATATCTCTGCGAACTCCACCAATACATAAATAACAGGGATATAACCTTCCCCCGGTAGCTATCTCATTGAGTCGGAGTATCTTCTCCCTATCCCCCCAGGCAATCTTGTTTGCGCTGTCAAATCCCAAAACCATTGACAGGACTCCAATCCAGGTTATATGAGATAGAATCCTGCCAAGTTCAGCCATAATAGTCCTTATATACCGCCCCCTTTGAGGTATTTCTAATCCGGCAATTTTCTCAATAGCATTTGCATAACCTAATTCACATGAGAAAGGATCCAGAACATCTGCTCGATCAACAAGAACACAGTTCTGGGGATGAACCCTATATTCCATCAACTTTTCGAAACCGCGATGAAGATACCCGGGATGCGGCTCAAGCCCAAGCACCGTTTCACCGTCGACCTTCAGCAAAGCATGAAAGTGACCTGAAGCCGGATGCTGCGGTCCAAAAGGAATGGTTAAAAAAGCAATCTCCCTTTCTTCCATCTCTAACCCTTAACTATGGGATATTGTTCGTCCTCCTGATAGTATTTTTCTTTCACATATTTACGAGTATCAAAATCTTTCCTAAAAGGAGGTATTTCCTCCCAATCTTCAAGAAATAGCTCTGCTAGATTGGGATTGCCCTCGAAGTTTATGCCAAACAACTCATGGTCTTCTCTTTCATGCATTTGTGCCCCTGTCCACAAACCAACGACTGACTTCACCGTGGGAACTTCCCTCGGAATTCTAACCTTTACTATAGCCCTTATCTTTTCCCGATGAGACCACAGATGATATATCAGTTCGAATTCTTGCTCGTCAATATAATCGACTGCGGTAACATCGGAGAGGTGGTCAAACCCAATATCTTTGAGTTCGGAAAGTATTGAGTAGAATTTCTCCTTCTTCACTGAAAATGTGATACGCTTGTCTTTTGACACTACATTAAGGAGCGAATCAGGGAATTTAGATTTAAGGCGTGATTCAATGTCGCTTATCATCGTTAATGTCCTTTAAGACCACCTTTTATTGCGTTCGCCGCCATCACTATGCCATGTCCTATGTTTTCCGGTTTAGGAGGACAACCTTCAATCCATAAATCTACCGGAATGATTTCGTCTACTCGTTTTATGGTAGCATAGGAATCCCAGTACATCCCCCCCGTCATGGGGCAACTCCCCAGAGCCAGGACATATTTAGGAGAAGCCATCTGGTCGTAAATCATCTTTATACGCTTGGCAGCCTTCGTGGTTACATATCCTGCTATGATGAAAACATCGGCATGCCTGGGCGATGGCACAGGTAATATCCCAAACCTTTCCATATCATAGCCGGAGCCTACCCAAGGAAGTAGCTCCATAAATCCGCAAGCAGTAAAATAGTTAATAACCCATACTGACCAGGCACGCGCTTCACTCTTAGATTTTATGACTTTTGGTGTTAACTTTTTCATCGGATCACCTCTCTATCAACCAGCAAAATAACCACTGCTATCAATACCGTGACCAGATATACAATGCCCCAAAAAGCCGCCCTCCCACTTGGCACCGTGGCAATCACTAAGGCAGCTACATCTAAAATAAGGAAGAAAAATGCAAAACGAAAAAAATGGTAAGCTGGTTGCACTTTTCCACCTGGTATATCCTCCCCGCAAAAATAGGTAGCTAGCTTCTTTCCCTCTACCTTAGTTCTTGGTCCTAGGATACTCCCCCCTTTGTAGAGAAGGTAAGCGACAATCAGAAATATGATGAATGCAATTGGCGGGGAAAGTATAAACTGACTCATAAACCTCCTGCAAAGCTCATTAAATATTGTACCGCTGGATTGACTATTTTCAAGCCGAACTCAGGGTAAACACCCAGTAACACGGTAAGAATAACCATGATGACGATAGGTATGGATATCCATATTGGACTTGGTTTGGCTAGTTTTGTCTTCTCTGAGATATCACGGGAGAACAGAATGGTATTCAAGGCAGGAAGATAGTAACCTAAGGAGATCGCACTGTTCAAAATCAGCAAGCTCATAGCCACAATACCCCAACCGCCAGCATCAACACCGCCTTTACAAATGAAGAATTTACTGATGAAGCCATTAAGAGGTGGCACTCCAGCTAAAGCTAAAGCAAAAAAGGCGAAGGCAACTCCCACCAGCACATTTCTACGCCCTATCCCCCTCATTTCATGCAGATCACTGGTGCCGATAGACTGAAAAATAGCACCGGCACATAGAAATGCTCCCCCTTTCATCACTGCATGGTTCATGATATGGAAAAAAGCACCTCTAAATGCGTACTCACCGGCAATTGGCAGATAATTAAGTGCCAGCCCAATTGCCATCACCACATAGCCCATATGCGCTATGCTGGAATAAGCCAGCATCCGCTTTAAATCCTTTTGTACCAGTGCCATGAAATTGCCCACGAACATGCTAATGATGCCGAAAATTATCAGCACTACCCCGGGGTGGGTCCCTGTGGGTATCAGTATTGTTAGGGCTTTGAGCATCGCAATAGCTCCTGCTCCACTGGTAATGCCGGATAATAAGGCGCTTATCCCACTAGGGGCGGCCTGATAAGCGTCGGGGAGCCACATATGAAGCGGAACTATGGCTACTTTCACTCCGAACCCGACTATAATGAGACCGGCAGCGGCGATGGCCATTCCTGGGTCCATGTTCGCTGCCGATTGCGCCAGGGTATTCAGGTCAAGATTGCCAGTATACATAAATATTATAGAGATACCACCAAGAGCCAGCAAAGATCCAGAGATGCTCATGATGGTGTACTTAACTGCTGCTTCCACAGGCTCCCATTTTTCTTTCCGGAAGGCAACCAGTGCATAAGAAGGAATAGCCATAACTTCGAAGAAAACAAACAGGTTAAATAGGTCTCCTGCGAATCCAATACCTATGGCACCGGCAACCATAAGAAGGATGAGGGCGTAATACCGGCCCAAGCCAGGACTATCCTTCATATGGCTTACATCGTAGGTTAGGACCAAAATCCCCAGCCCCACCGCTACCACACCCAGAAATATTGCTAGCCCATTAGCCTCAAGGAATGTTTGAGTACCCCAGAGGGAATAGGTTACACGCCCGCCTTCAGGATAAAGCTTAAGAAGTTCCACCAATGCAATAACCAGGAACAGGAGGGAAGCTAAACCGGTAAATTTAGGCTTAGGATACGTGCGACCAAAAAGGTAAGTTAAAAGGGCCCCAATGAAGAGTGTAATAATAGGAGCAGCAGGTGAAATATCCAATTTAGTACACTCCCCAAGCAAATAGCATTATCAGAAATATTACAAGTCCTATCGCTATCGCCAAGTTGTTATAATTCAAGTCCCCTGTTTGTAATCTCCTGAACTGCTGGCAGAAACTAAAGAGACCTTTCACAATAACGCGGTTATAGAAGATATCAATCCAGTAAGCTCTCATCAAAGGCAAGGTAACGGCAGAAGGCTTTTGATATGCATTTATAACAGTTGCTCTCCATCTTGAAGTTAGAATTATTAGAGTAACTATTACAGCGGCGGTAACCCAGATAATGGGGCTAGTGAAAGCATGATGGATAACAGCGGCTAAAGACATATGCGTTATGAGATAACCGGCTGGCAAGGAGACCGCCATGCTTGCTGTATAAGGAGATATACAGAGCCAGAATAGGAAAGAGCCAAGAGCTAGTATAATCAAAGGCCCAGTCATTTGCGGCGGCGATTCATGAACTTCAGTTGAAGTTCTTTTCTCCCCTTGAAAGGCAAGCCAATACATTCGCCAGGAATAAGCCGCGGTAAAGAAAGTAGCTATGACAAGGAGAACGAGAGGCCCATAAGCTCCGCCTTGTAACAAGTTTGCCATAATCATATCTTTGGAGAAAAAGCCGCTCCAGATAGGAATTCCCACTAGCGAAAGAAGCCCGAAGATAAAGGTAATACGGGTAATCGGCATGTACTTAGCTAATCCTCCCATCTGGCGCAGGTCTTTAATTCCCCCGGTCATATACATAATGGAACCAGCGCCAAGGAAGAGGAGTGCTTTGAATATTCCATGACTTACAAGGTGGAACTGACTAGCTAAAATTGCTCCTGCCCCAATAGCTGCCATCATATATCCTAGCTGGCTGATAGTAGAATATGCCAGCACCCGCTTAATATCCCACTGTGTTAGCGCTATTGTTGCTGCCATAAGAGCGGTTACTGCTCCAATCCAGAGCAGTGCCGTAGGCCACCAGGCTAGCGCAGCAAATATGGGATAGCTGCGGGCAAGCAGATATATACCAGCATTGACCAGGCAAGCGGCGTGAATCAGGGCAGTAATAGTAGTAGGGGCTGCCATAGCATCCGGTAACCAGACATGCAGAGGAAACTGCGCTGATTTACCTATGGCTCCAGCAAGAAATCCAGCGCCGGCTAGACCGAGAAGGGTGAAGGAGATGAGACCAGCCTGTGAGGCACTCATTATCTCGAAGATGTTAAGAGTTCCTGTAGCATGCCATAAAATTAATATGCCGGCTAAAAGTCCAATGTCACCTATCCTGGTCACGATAAATGCCTTAATCCCGGCTGGTACAGCCTCTGGTTCATGATAGTAATAGGCAATTAGAGCGTAGGAACAAAATCCGATAATCTCCCAGAAGACGTACATAACTAGAAGGTTGCTGGTTAAGGCCAGTCCGATCATGCCACCAATAAATAACAGTGCTTGCCAATAATATCGTGACAGTGAATACTCTTCAGATGCCGGCTTCATGTATCGAGTGGAAAATAACAAAACCATGGCTCCAATAACGCCAGCAACCATAGCCACGAAAACACTGAAAGAATCGAGACAAATACTGAATAATATCCTGCCTGCTCCCGGTATCCACATAAAGCTTTCTACAGTTCCTTTTGTGATATAAGGGATTAGCGCTAAGGTCAGGCCCCCGGTGATGAAACCTAAGGATACGGCATATATCGTCCTGGCTTTGGCGCTTATCTTTTCAATAAGATAGGTAAAGGGGCCAAGTACTATGGGTACCAATATGGCAAGTAAAGCTATCAGTACACCTGTTTCCATTTCCTAGCCTCGAAGCCTCTTGAGAATATTGGTGTCCAGGCTACCTGTATGCCGATACGCAGCCACTATCAAAGACAGGGCAACCGCTGTGCTAACTGCCTCAATCAGGATGATGGTCACTACTATAGCCTGAGCGATTTGCTCGTTCCCTTGAAGGTGACCAGCGAGGATAAAACTTAAAGTAACTGCTTTGGCAATAACCTCAATTCCGATTATTAATTGGATTAAATTTCTTCGGCTTATTAAGCAATAAATCCCAATGCCTAAAAGGATAACAATTGCTGCTATATAAACCTGCCATAAATTCATTACTGAGATCTCCTAACCAATGTAAGAATGCCAAAAGTCCCAGCCAGGATGATTAGTAGTTGGAGGAAGACATCAAGGGGACGGAATTCCCACAAAGCGCTGCTAAAGGTTTGGGGGCCACCTAGAACATAGACCGCAGGCTGAGGTGAGTGGATCAATATCAAAACGGAAAAACCCACAAATATTACGCCCAATACCACCCCTAGTATACTTTTTGTCAATTCCTCATCTTCTCCTGGTTAAACTGATAGCTGCTACGAATAGCGCTGTGATTAAGCCAGCGCAGACAGAGAGTTCAATTACTGCGGCATAGGGAGAACTCAAGCGGTAAAAGATTATTGCTAATGCAGCGCTCAAAGCCGCCAATGAAATCGCAGCAGAAAGTAGATCCTTAAAGCCCACCGCCATAACAGCCAAGACGATGACTGCGATAAAAAGAACTATGCTAATGACAGAAACCCCGGCAAGCATCATCAAAACCTCGGTAAAATTACATCCCTGGTTAATGTCTCCTTAAGAAGCCAGCATAAGTAGTCTCTAAATACCAAATGGATAAACCTGGCGGAAATAGAAGAAAGACGGATAACCAAATCGGCATATCCATCCTTCCTCGAATCACAACCTGCGTATGGTAGACCATTGTCTAGGATGATGTCAATAGGCTGTGCTGGCTGACCACATAGGTAACACTGGACTATAGATTTTAGCAAGTTCCTTTTCAATATACTCTACAGGAGTAAGATAGGCAAGAGACTGATGGGGGCGGTTGAAGTTATACTCAATAAGCCATTCGGTTAGTCGGGGATTGAGCTCTTCGGGGTCTAAAGATAGATTGGAGTTGTAGAGCCATTCATACTCCAGGGTCTGGTTAAACCTTTCTATCTCCGGGTTATCCTTAGGGGTTTTGACTCTTGAGAAATACCTTTGAATGCCTAATTTGCTGGTGGCTTTTTCAAACTCTAAAGCAAACTCACTGCCATTATCTGTCTGTAAGTTTTCGATAGGCTGGCCAGCGAGGTAGCGAAGACGATAAAGGAAGTCGGTCGCTACCTGGGAGCTCTTATTTTTGTACATCCTGGCATAGCCTAACTTAGTGGCATGATCCACGGCAGTCAGGATATATCTTTTGAGATTATTGCGATAGATAACGATGGTATCAAGCTGAAAGAGGAAACAGGGTCTCCCTTCCTTCACTAGTTGAGTTATTCTCTTCTTTGGTTTCTGACGAGCTCTGGCTCTCTTTCCGGCAGTCTTCTCTGCCTTATTCTGGTCGGGATAGAGCTTATGCCTTCGAATCACCCTCTCAATCTTCCAGGTAGAGATCCCCTCAGAATATTCCTTCTCATAAAGGACCATTAGCTTCTTCTTGCCATAGTAGGGATATCTCTTTCTTAAACGCCTTATCCTCTCTTCCTGGATGAGTGTCACCTCCCACTTCCTCTTATGGCAGGGGGCTTTAGATTGGTCAGCCAGGCTACGGACATCGTATTTAGAATCCCTAAATCGTTTGAACCACTTGTAAAGGGTCTTCCTTAAGATACCGAAGTGCTGAGCGGTGAGGGTAGCATTTTCTTTGACCACGGTGTAATAGAAAACCATCCATTCTACCCTCAGCCTCTCAAGGGTAGTAAAGCCTGAGAGGTCTGCCACCCCTCTCCAATGCTCATATCTATTCCTTAAGATAATAGGCTTGGTTTTAAAGAAATAGAAGCTGGCTGGCTTCCTCATCCTGGTAACTCCTCATGGTAAGTTAGTATCATTATTAACCATACCATGAGTGTTACCCATGTATCTCAGCCTCCGCACCTATTTAAGGGGGGATTCGTGAACAATTGCATTGTTTCCCATTTAACACAACTCAATAGACGCCTACACTGTCGATAACGGACTAGCCAGGGAAATTTGAAATCAAAGTCAAAGTGAGCTAGACTGCTTCGGTTGGTGTGCAAATCAAATGCACGAATTTGGGGTGACTGAAAGTATTATTGACATTGCTTTAAAGGAAGCCAAGAAAGCTCAAGCCAGGAAGATCACCAAAATTAGCCTTGTTGTTGGTGAATTGACAGGTTTTATGCCCGATTGCATTGAATTTTATTTTGATCTTATGAGCAAAGACACCATCGCTGAAAAAGCCAACCTTCACTTCGAATCAGCGCCAGCTCAGGTTCGCTGCCGAAGTTGCCTCACCATTTTTCGCCCCAAAGATACTTTGTGGTCCTGCCCTGAATGCCAAAGCCAGGGTATAGAAATAGTGGGAGGTCGAGAGCTATACATCGAAAGCATGGAAGTGGAATGAGGAAAATAGAACTGGTGCAGAACATTTTGGAGGCCAATGAAGCTATCGCGGCTCAAAATAAGCGGCTACTGGATGAGCATGGGGTTTTTGCTATCAATATTATGTCATCTCCAGGTGCCGGCAAGACAAGCCTTATCTTGCAGACTATAGCTAGATTGAAGGGTAAATTAAGGATAGGAGTCATTGAAGGCGATGTCGCTTCAACGCTGGATGCCGAAAAGGTTAAGAACGAGGCTGTAGGAGTAGTCCAGATAAGCACAAGAAATATGCCCGAGAATTGTAGCCTAATTGCAAGTATGCTCGACCCTGCCTTGAAGAAATTGCCCCTGGAAGACATAGATTTGCTCCTCATTGAGAATGTGGGCAATCTTATCTGCCCTTCTGAGTTTGTTCTCGGAGAGCACAAAAGGGTAGTGGTTTCCAGCCTTCCTGAGGGGGATGATAAACCCATTAAATACCCTATGATATTCGCTGACGCTGATGCAGTGGTGATAAATAAAGCTGACCTTTCACCCTACGTTGACTTCGATATTGCTGCTTTTCAAGAAGCTGTCAAAAGGCTAAATTCAAAAGTCAAATTCTTCGAGCTTTCCTGTAAGACCGGCGCCGGGATAGAAAATTGGTGCTCCTGGGTGCTAAACAAGGTAGAAATTAATATTAAACAAGCAGCAGATAAAGGAGGGTAAATGAAAAACAGGCTCATTAGAAAACAAAATATGGACCTACTTGTTAATAATCTTATCGGCACGGATGTGGAGGTAGTAGGTCCAAAGAGGAAGGATGGCAAATATGCCTTTGGGAAGCTCACTGCTGCTAATGAGATGTGTCTTGCTTACGATACCACACTGTTGCCGCCAAAAATATATCTCCTCCCTCAAAAAGAAACGCTTATTAGGTTTGAATTAGGGGAACAGCCTAAAATCGAGCCAGTCGTTGAAGCTAAGCCGACAATCCTTTTTGGTGTTCATCCCTATGATATTAAAGCCATTGAGCTTCTCGATACGGCGTTTTCCACTACTAACCCGGACATTAATTACCTTTCTAGGAGAGAAAAAACTATCATAGTTGGCATCGATTGCTTGAATCCCAATCCGAATGCTTTCTGCCCCAGTTTAGGTACAGCTATCGCTGAAACTGGTTTTGATTTGATGCTCACCGATATTGGCGACAGCTATGTTGTAGCTGTTGGCAGCAGTAAAGGAGAGGAACTACTTGATAACTATGCTGAAGGAAAAGAGGCGACTTCTTCAGATCTGATACGAAGAGACCAAGCACGCCAGAAAGCGTTAACCAAATATAAAACGGGTCTCAATGTGACACTTGATGAGCTAACAGAATTACTGGATAAATCTTGGGATAGTCCTCTGTGGAAGGAGAGAAGTGAACAGTGCCTCAGCTGCGGTTCTTGCGTTATGGTATGCCCCACTTGTTTTTGTTTTGATGTTCAAGATGATATTGCCCTTAACCTCAAAGATGGTGAGCGTTATCGCCAGTGGGATGCCTGCATGCTGCCTGATTTTGCCCTGGTAGCTGGAGGTGGAAACTTCAGAAAAGACAGGGAGAGCCGATACAGGCATCGCTTATACCGTAAGGGGAAATATGTATGGGAGAGGTGGGGGAAGCTAGGTTGTGTTGGCTGTGGAAGATGTGCCTCTGCCTGTCTTGCTGATATTGCCAGCCCGGCGGAAACTTTTAATCTGTTAAAGGAGGAGGATAAGTGAGATGATTAGTCAAGCAGTTCCAGAAACATCCATCTATGTACCACACCCCGCTGAACTCATAAGAGTTGTGCTTATAGCTGAGAGGGAGAAACTGTTTGAATTTAGGCTGAAGGATGGAAAGGAGCTAAGTCATAAGCCAGGACAATTTGTCGAGCTTTCCATTTTTGGCATTGGCGAAAATCCCATATCGATTTCATCCTCTCCTACAAAGAAGGGCAGTTTCGAGCTAGCAGTGCGGAATGTAGGCAATGTGACCAATGCACTGCATAGTATGGATACAGGAACTACAGTTGGCATTAGAGGTCCTTTCGGTAACGGCTTCCCTGTGAATAATATTAAGGGTAAAGACATCTTGATAGTAGCTGGAGGCATAGGTCTGTTCCCCCTGCGTTCCCTTATTAACTATGTCCTAGATAATAGGAAAGAGTTTGGGAGGCTCATAGTTCTTTCAGGCAGCAGAACGCCGCAAGAAAGGATGTTTGCCAGGGAACTTGAGAACTGGCAAAAGAGGGAAGACATGGAGCTTCTGGAGACAGTGGACAAGAGAGACCAAAGCTGGACGGGAAATGTAGGTGTGGTAACCACCCTCTTCCCCAAGGTAGATATGGACCCTGAAAATACCTTTGCCATTACAGTAGGGCCACCAGTGATGTATAAGTTTGTCGTGGTTGCATGCCAGAAGAAAGGTATTCCCGACGAGCAAATTTTGATGTCCTTGGAGAGAAGGATGAAATGTGGTGTGGGCAAATGCGGACATTGTCAGATTAACGGCGTATACGTCTGTCAGGAAGGGCCAGTATTTACCTACACCCAGATTAAAAAATTAGAGGAGGCGATATAAAATGAAGCCGAAGTTAGCTTTTTTTGATTTCACTGGTTGTGAAGGCTGCGAGTTAGAGGTTCTAAATTTTGAGACCGAGCTGGTGGAACTACTGAAGCAAGTAGATATTGTCAATTTCAGAGAAGCAATAACGGAAAAGGGCGAGGATTATGAGATAGCCTTTATAGATGGGGGGATTACCAGTGAGTCGGAAATACCTAGAATAGAGGGGATAAGAAAGCAGGCAAAGATATTAGTGGCTATGGGTGCCTGTGCTTCTTTGGGAGGTGTTAATTGCCTTAAGAATTTTCGCCCTATGGAGGAAAGCCTCAAAATAGTTTGTGGCGACACTGCCTGTGATTATACGTGGTACTACGATACAATCCCAGCGCGTCCTGTGAAAGCAGTAGTGCCTGTAGAATATGAACTGCCAGGCTGCCCTATGAACAGGTATGAGTTTCTCAGGCTAGTTAAGTCACTGCTGTTGGGTAAAAGGTTTGAGCTGCCCAACTATCCTGTATGCGTTGAATGCAAATTGGCTGGAAATGTCTGTGCTTTCGATAGAGGGGAAATATGCTTGGGTCCAGTTACCAGAGCTGGCTGCAACGCCATCTGTATTAGCAATGGCCGCCGCTGCTGGGGATGCCGTGGCCTGGTAGATGACCCCAATACTGATTCGGAGAAGGAGATACTACAAAAACATGGATTAACTGTAGGGGATATACTAAGGCAGTTCAGAATCTTTAACAGTTATCTGGAGGTTTCAAAATGACAGAGCTAAATATCAATGTTCATCATTTAACTAGGGTAGAAGGACACGGCAATATTATTGTCACCGCCAGGAATGGTAAGGTGAAGGAAATAACATGGGAAATTCCAGAGTCACAAAGATTCATCGAAGCTATGATGCGGGGGCAAAGCTATGAGGATGTCGTCTGGATAGCCCCTAGGATTTGCGGCATATGTTCCATAGCTCATTCTACCTGCTCAATTCAAGCCACTGAGGCTGCCTTTGGTGTTCAACTCAGTGAACAGACAATGCTCCTGCGAAAGCTTCTTTTTAATGCTGAGACACTACAAAGTCATGTGCTTCACCTTTACTTTCTGGCAGCACCAGACTTTCTTAATGTAGGTAGTGTTATCCCTTTAGTCAGTACACACCCAGAGGTAGCCTTAAGAGCGTTAAGAATGAAGAAATTGGCCAATGATTTAGGCGATTTAATAGGCGGCAGAAAGACTCATCCCATGGCTTGCATCGTTGGTGGATTTGCCAAGTTGCCTGAGGCAAGCCAGCTAAAAACAATGCAACAAAGGTTAACTCAATCTATGGGTGACTTAAAGGAGACGGTCAAACTATTCAAGAGTTTCAAAATACCTGATTTTACTAGAGAGACAGAATATATCGCTCTTAGAGACACCAAGGAGTATGCCTTCATCTCTGGAGATATCGCTTCCACTGATACCGGCACCACACCAATAACTGATTATCTTGAGATGACTAATGAGTTTTGCGTGCCTCACTCTACAGCTAAATTTACCAAGCATAATCGGGATTCTTACATGGTGGGAGCGCTGGCGCGATTTAACAATAATTATTCCCAACTTTCGTCCGAGGCTCAAAAGACAGCTGAGGACTTGGAGTTAAAACCAATTTGTCACAACCCCTATATGATAAACGTAGCTCAGATTGTGGAGTCGGTTCATGTAGTTAAGGACAGTCTGAGGATACTCAACGAGCTTATAACGCGAGGAATAAAGGAAGAGAGGCCAGAGGTTAAAGTTAAAGCAGGAAGAGGTATTGGCGCAGTAGAAGCTCCGCGGGGAATATTATTCCACGATTACACCTATGATGATAAAGGTGTATTGACCAAAGCTAACTGTGTTATCCCAACCAATCAAAACCACAACAACATACAGAAGGATATGGAAAAATTAGTGCCGCACATTATCAACAGGAGCCAGGATGAAATAACTCACATGTTAGAAATGCTGGTACGTGCCTATGACCCCTGTATTTCCTGCTCAACTCACTTCTTAACAGTGAAATACGTTTGATAATAATGCAGTATGAGACAACCCGACCAAAGATTATCATCTTGGGTATAGGCAATCTGCTCCTCGGAGACGAAGGAGTGGGAATTCAGCTTATACGAATGCTGAACAATGATGACCTGAATTATGCTAACTTAGAGATTATAGATGGCGGGATTTGCCCTGAGATTGTATCTTTTGTTGAAGATGTTTATAAGCTGATTATAGTCGACGCTATTAAAGGCGGTGAGAAACCGGGGACGCTTTATCGCCTCAGTATTGACGATTTAATAATGGATCCATCCACAAGGGGATTATCCTTGCATGAGATGGGGGTGCTAGACAGCTTAAAGATGATGAGACTACTAGGAAGAGAACCTAAAAATACCATTATTATCGGAATTGAACCCAAGAATATAGGTTGGGGGTTAGAGCTTTCACCAGAGGTAGAGGGAAGGCTAGCTGAACTCAAAAGAATGGTAATCGCGGAAATAGGGAGAACAAAATAATGGCATCCTGCAATGGCCAAGATAAAGACTATAGAACTGGCGCGTATTAGCGTTCGCGGAATTGTTCAAGGAGTTGGTTTCAGACCCTTTGTCTATGGACTAGCCACCAAACACAATTTGAAGGGGTGGGTATGTAACACCTCCGAGGATGTCAGGATTGAGGTGGAGGGGAAGGCAGAGGCTATTGAGCAGTTTTACTTGGAGCTTCAAACAAAAGCTCCCCCTTTAGCTCACATTGAGGACATCGCTATTACCCACCATCCACCAATTGGCTATAAGAACTTCGAAATCCGCCATAGCATCGCTGAGGAGGGAAAATACCAGCTTATCTCCCCGGATATTGCTACCTGTCAAGCTTGTCTCAGTGAATTGTTAGATCCTTCCGATAGGCGTTATCGTTATCCCTTTACCAACTGCACCAACTGCGGCCCACGGTTTACCATAATCGAGGATATACCCTATGATCGCCCTAAAACTACCATGCGCTATTTCCAAATGTGTCCCCAATGCCAGGCAGAATATGAGAACCCACTAGATCGCCGCTTTCATGCCCAGCCAAATGCCTGCCCCAAATGTGGCCCGAAGGTTGATCTGGTTGATAGTCAAGGCAAGCGAGTAGCGGGATCGGATGCCTTAGCCACTGCCAGTCAACTCCTGAAAGCAGGAAAAATCGTTGCTGTTAAAGGCTTGGGTGGATTTCTTTTAGCTTGTGATGCCAGCGATGAAGCGGCAGTTAAGACTCTGCGTGAAAGAAAAAGACGACCCTCTAAACCCTTCGCCATAATGGTAAGCAACGTGAACGAAATAAAAAAACATTGCTACGTCTCACCGGAAGAAGAGGAATTGCTCACCTCTCCTCAAAGCCCTATCGTGCTCATGAAGTGGAAAGCCGATTCATCTGTATCTCGAAAGGTAGCTCCAAATCTAGAATATTTAGGTGTCATGCTGCCTTATACACCACTACACCATATCCTGCTGAAAGATACTGAGCTACCCTTAGTGATGACCAGCGGCAATCTCAGCGAAGAGCCCATCGCCAAAGATAATGATGAAGCATTAAAAAGGCTTTCAGGAATTGCTGATTACTTCCTGATTCACAATCGCGGTATTTATTCTCGCTATGATGACAGTGTAGCTGTAGTGGAAAGGGGAACAAGTCAGCTTGTAAGGCGAGCACGCAGTTATGCTCCCTATCCTATTCACCTCACATTCGGAGCCAGACAGGTGCTGGGTTGTGGCGCTGAGATGAAAACTACTTTCTGCCTGACCAGGGATAACTATGCGTTCCTAAGTCAGCATATTGGTGACATGGAAAATATGGAAACACTAGAGCATTTTGACAATACTATTTCTTTGTATAAGAAGCTATTTCGCATCGAGCCTGAAATTATCGCCTATGACCTTCACCCTGACTATCTTTCCACCAAGTATGCTCAAGAGCTGGGTGAATCTGGCATGAAACTTATACCTGTGCAGCATCACCATGCCCATATTGTGAGCTGCATGGCAGATAATGGATTAGAAACTCCAGTTATAGGAGTCGTTTTTGATGGTACAGGGATGGGTAGTGATGGGTATATTTGGGGAGGGGAATTCTTGGTAGCTGATTACCAAAGCTTCAACAGAGCAGGACATCTAGAATACTTACCCTTGCCTGGGGGGGATGCGGCTATAAGAAGACCTTACCGCACTGCTATTGGCTACATCCTTACTTTGCTAGGAAAGGATACCTTAAAGGCCGTCATTACAAGCAGGGCAAAGCAACCTCAATTAGCGTTTATCGGAGAGGTTAGCAAAATTGAAACAGAAATTATCAAACGCCAAATAGGAAGTGGGCTGAACTCACCACTGACTTCAAGCATGGGACGTCTGTTTGATGCTGTATCAGCCCTGATGAACATAAGAGGTGAGATAGATTATGAAGGGCAAGCGGCTGTAGAGCTAGAAATGGCCGCGTATGCCTGCCATCGCGAAGAGCACAGCGACGAAGCAATCTCCAATGATAAGGAAAGCTATCCGTACCGTATAATAGTAGATGAAGGGATGAGAATTGTGCAGCTAAGAGATCTACTCTCAGCGATAATTGAAGACCTAGAGCAAGGCATTTCTTCAGGAAGGATATCAGTTAGATTTCATAACACTATAGCCAGAATGACAGGTGAAATGTGCCGATTGATAGCTGACGAAACTGGTATCAACCAAGTAGTTTTAAGCGGCGGCGTATTTCAGAATCGCTTATTGCTGAGAAAAACGATTGAATTATTGGAAAATAGTGGCTTCCAGGTGTTTAGCCACAGGCAAGTCCCATGCAATGACGGTGGTATCTCCCTGGGACAAGCGGTTGTCGCCAATTTCGCTAAATAGTTACCCATCCATGAAAATCTCCAAAAAGTCAAGCACACTTGGTTGTTGGAATTGTCAAGAGAGTTAGGCTAAAATAGCATACAATGTGTTTAGCGGTTCCAGTTAAAGTTGTCTCCATAGAAGGTGATGAGGCAGAAACGGAGATAGGGGGCGTGAGACGCCGAGTTAGCGTTGCTCTTACTCCAGAGGTAAAGGCAGGTGATTATGTGTTGCTTCACACAGGCTATGCTATAGGTGTGGTGGATGAAGTTGAAGCTAAGGAGACCTTAAAGCTTTTCGAAGAGATAATAAACCTGAGTGAAGTTCATTGACGAGTATCAAAATAGCGAGCTGGCTAAGAAACTAGCACAGAGAATCACTGGCCACTCTGTCAGGTCAATCAGGTTAATGGAATTCTGTGGTGGACACACCCATGCCATAATGAGGTATGGGATTCGCCAGCTATTACCAGAAACAATTGAAATGAAGTCAGGGCCAGGCTGCCCAGTATGCGTAACAGCGATTGGTGATCTGGATAAAGCTATTGCCTTAGCTCATTCGCCCGGGGTTATCATTACTACCTTTGGAGATATGATGAGAGTTCCTGGCAGCTATTCTAGTTTACAGCAAGCAAAGGCTGAGGGAGCAAATATACGAGTTGTTTATTCCACTATGGATGCTTTAGAGATAGCTACAGCCAGCCCTAACAAGTCAGTCATCTTTATTGGCATTGGCTTTGAGACCACGGCACCGACCATAGCTGCTTCTATAGTTAAGGCAGAAAAGGAGAGGATAGGAAATTTCTATGTCCTTTCCTTCCTGAAGTTAACCCCACCAGTGATGAAAGCTTTGCTGGGATTAGGTGAGATCAAGCTTGATGGTATTATTGGTCCGGGACATGTCTGCGTTATAACTGGCTCTCATCCTTATGGGTTCATTCCTGAGAAATATGGAGTGGCCTATGTTATCTCGGGCTTCGAACCCCTGGATATCTTATTAAGCGTAGATAAGCTAGTGCAGCAGATTGAAACTGGTAGCCCAAAGGTAGAGATAGCCTATCGCCGTGGAGTAAAGCCTGAAGGGAATAGGAAAGCCTTAGAACTGATGCAGCAGGTCTTCGAAATCGATGGCGCCGACTGGCGCGGAATCGGGATTGTACCTCAAAGCGGCTTAAAGATTAACAAGGAATACCAGCACTTTGATGCTAATAATGCTTTTTCAGGATTGCTTCGCTCTGCTCGCAATGACAAACCTGCCAAAGAACCGAAAGGATGTCGTTGTGGAGACGTAGTCCGGGGCGCAGCTACACCACTTGAATGTAAGCTGTTTGGAAAAGCTTGCACTCCAGAAAAACCTATAGGTCCCTGTATGGTCTCCAGTGAAGGAGCCTGTGCTGCCTATTATCAGTATGGAGCAAGCTATGAATGATACCATTCTTCTGGCTCACGGCAGCGGTGGCAAATTAAGCCATGACTTAGTGGAGAGAAAATTTCTTCCTTTGCTGGCTAATCCTCTGTTGGACAAGTTAGATGACTCAGCTATTTTTGAGGCTAATGGACGCCTCGCTTTCACCACCGATAGCTATGTAGTCAATCCTATCTTCTTCCCTGGCGGAGATATAGGCAGGCTGGCTGTTTGCGGCACGGTTAACGATTTATCCATGAACGGAGCTAAACCTCTATATTTGAGTCTATCCGTAATCATAGAGGAGGGCCTCCTCATGGCTGACCTTGAACACATAGTCCGGTCAATAAAAGCAGCCGCTGATGAGGCACAGGTAAATATAATCACGGGGGATACCAAGATAGTAAACCGAGGGCAGGCAGATAAATTATTTATCACTACCTCAGGGATAGGCATTATTCCTGCCGGGATTGATATTTCAGGAGCCAACGCTAAAGCTGGCGACAGGGTTATTTTGAGCGGTACCATCGGCGACCATGGCATAGCTATAATGAGCCAACGTGAGGGACTTAGGTTCGAGACACTCCTGGAGAGCGATTGTGCACCATTGAACAAATTGGTGGCTCAAATAGTGGAGGCTTGCCCAAATACTCACTGCCTCCGTGACCCTACCAGAGGTGGGTTGGCTACCACGCTTAACGAATTTGCTAAGCAATCTAATGTGGGCATTGCGGGCGAAGAGGATAAGATACCGGTGAAAAAAGAGGTCAAGGCTGCCTGTGAGCTTTTAGGCTTCGACCCTATCTATGTCGCTAATGAGGGTAAATTGGTAGCTATAGTTGAGCCGGGTGATGCTAATAAGGTTCTGGCTCAAATGAAGCAGAACTGCTATGGAAGAGATGCGGCTATCATTGGTGAGATAACTAACGACCATACTGGAAGGGTGATCATGAAAACAAAACTAGGCCCTTCTCGAATTATTGACATGCTTTCTGGGGAGCTCCTACCACGGATATGCTAGATAAGGCTAAAATAGTTGTCCTGGCTGCGGGGGATTTGCTCCTTCAAGATGAAGGCGTTGGAGTTCATTTCGATGATGTTAGTACTTTAGCGTCTTCTCCGCCGGAATAGGGAGAAAAGCCACATCATTGCCAGCACGCCAAAGAACGGGGATATATTAATTCCAGAGCTCCCTCCACTCGGGGTTATAACGGTGGGAGATTTCCCGGATGGCTCCATTTTAGTTATCGCTTCATCCTCAACCTCATAAGCCATTAGTTCAGCACCGATGAATCTTTCCGGCATCCAGCCTAACGGATTGTTCCTGCCAGTAGCCTCAGCCCAGACCCAGCCTGATTCACCGTCAACAGATAAAATTCGGTTAGCCTTGTTATATTCCGGTAGATATACCAGCGTCGCGGCGTGTCCCGGTGCCAGTAGTATGGCTGAACGAAAACCTGCCCCTTTATACATTGCAGCAAGCAGTATGGCGTAGTCTTCACAGTCACCATAGCCAATCCCTTCATCGTCAATGAACGCTGCTAATTCGTCAGCATTCTGGGCAAATTCTTCATAACCAAACTGGTCTTTATCTGGGGTGTATCTTACCTTATCACGGGCGAAGGCGAAAATTTTCTCCGCCCTTTGATTGGAATCAGGGTAATCTACGGCAAATTGTTGACCAATTTGGTAAGCCCTGTCGGCATTTTCTCCGAGACTTTCACCAATAATGATAGGGCAGAAATTTGCTCCCGAGACCTGGAAGAAGCCATCTCCACCGACGGAATTGGTGCGGCATATGTTCCAATCATCATAAACGTCGCCATTTTCCTTATAGTAATTTGCTGATGACACCCCTAAGGCAGTAGCCGGCATTATTGCCATCAAGATTGCCACAAGAAGCAGGACAACTTGCAAGGGTTTTGCCATAGCAAGTCACAATAAATACATGGTTAAAGCGCTATGTAATATTAAACCGAAGAAAATCAAATAGCCGAAAACGTAGACTCCCACTGCAACTGGATTCTGCTCAACGCTGACAAAAGGAATTTTTGGCGTCAACTTGTCCACAACACGCAGTATGGTTATTCCCAAAAGAAGAGCTACCAGGAAGCTAACAGCAACCAATCCCAGCCTCTCGGGATCAATCAGACTTGCCAACAAGCCACCGCCAGCTACCGCAGGGCCTGTTACCACCCCATGGATGACCAGGCCAACCAGAATGAAAAAACCACCCATGAACAGACCTACTGAAATCGGGTTCTCTCCTATTCTCTCTCGTTCGTGAATGTGCGGGGTAAGTGCATCCAGCACCCTGATTCCAAGCCAGGCCAGCAAAGTACAAATGAATGTCCAGATTATGACTCTGCCTACCCAGAGCAATACTACTATATAGAAAGCTGTGCTGGGACCTATCGCTTCCATATCAATATTATACCTTACACGAAGAAAGTTCGTACTTCAACCCGCGGTAACGGGCAGACGGCGTCAAAGTCTCTCCCCGCAGGACTTTATTTTCTCCATATCAAGCTCCACTCCCAAACCTGGTTTATGTGGCACACTGATGTATCCTTCATTGTCTATCTGAAAAGGTTCGGCGAGCATGAAGTCCCTTGCTTCTGGAATCCAGCTTGGTGGCTCGTAGGGAAATTCACAGTAATAACAGTTGGGGACTGAAGCCATCAACTGAAGATTGGCTGCCAGCCCCAGTCCATTAGTCCAGGTGTGCGGGCTGAACTCGAGGTTATATGCTTCTGCCATACCAGCCACCTTTTTCCCATTGAGAATCCCCGTGCTGAGGGTGACATCAGGCTGAATTACATCCAGACAACGCTTGGTAATCAAATCGCGAAATTCATGCAAATCGGTATTAAACTCGCCACCAGCGAGCGGCACACTGGTTGCCGCTCGAAGCTGGGCATATCCTTCATAATCGTGCTTATAAAGTGGCTCCTCCAGCCAGCGCACTCTGAGCTCCTCAAAGGCACGTGCCTCGTTCATGGCTCGTTTCAAGTCCCAGTGGGGATAAGGTCCAAATCCATGTATTGGCCAGCCTTGATTGGCATCTACCATTATCTCCATCTCATCACCCACTGCCTGGCGCACCGCCTCGACCAGGGCGATGTCTTGTTTTATCTCCATGGACTTGAGCCGCAGCTTGACTGCCCGAAACCCCATTTCCTTGAGCTTCAATACCTCCTCAGCACGCTGCTCAGCGGGATGAAGTTCCCCGGTGCTGGCATAGGCCAGAATTCGGCCTGTTCCTCCTCCCAGCAAGCGGTAAATGGGCTGTCCTGTTGCCTTGCCAATGATATCCCATAAGGCAATTTCGGGAAACCAACCTTTGTAGCCCAGAAACAATGCGCTCCGCAGCAGACGAAGTGTATCCTCAACCTGAAATGGGTCTCGATTGAGTAGAAAGGGACGAAGCAGTGAGACTAGCCCCTTTGCTTCATCGAGGAATCCAACCATAGCGGAATATCCCTCGATTCCCTCATCAGTTCTCAAAATCAAAAGCAAGCAGGTGTTCCCCGTTTGCGGAAAGCCAGGAATCCATGTTGGGTAAAATGTTTGTGGAAGCTGATAATGACACAGATAAGCATCAACCTCAGCGATTTTCATTTTCGACACCTCCTTCGCTCAAATTTAGCCAGCTTCATCATTTTATGCCAGGCTGTTGTAGGTTATAGCAAAGATTCCTCCACAATTTGGGAGATATCTTTGGAAGTGTATATTGTATCACTTAACCGAGCTAATCAATTGTGTGTGGATTTATTTAGAGTATTTGCAAGCAGCAAATGCTAACCATGCTGCTAGCCAGGGGCATGCTCCACGTTGCAATTGTGTAAACTGGTCTATTTATCGAATCATTCACAGTGGCAGAAGCGGGATTATGCCTGTATTGCTCTCGTCCGCCGCCACAGGAAGTAAGCCAGAGGCCCAATAATGATTATCCCAACCAGTATTGTCCACCAATATTGGCTGAGCCACGATGGAGCTGCAACGATAGACGCTGCGACGCTAAACTCTTTGGTTAACCCATCTACCGATATGGTATAGCCACCTGGCTCCTCTTTGATTACGGTGAAGGTTACCGTGTCTGATGCTAATGGAGCCAAAGTCACCGTTTTTGTCTGCTCCACTTCTCCATTTATGGTAAGGTCCAGGCTATAACTAGCCTCGCAGCCGCCGGTGTTAGTGACATCAACAGTGACGAGTACCTCCTGTCCCGGCTCTACCTGTTCACTGCTGAGGTCGAGGCTGGTTACACTGAAGCTCGCTGGAGTTGGAGGAATAGCTGCTCCTCCCATAATGGCAAAGGTGGTGAAATGGCTCACCGCGGCAGTTACTATGTTATTTTGGGTATCAACCTGGCTGGTTAACGGAACCCAGTTTTCAGCGGTTGCGTCATAATAGGCGATATAAACATCTTCTTCAGACGCATATTGGGGGACATCATTATCCGCATAGCTCAAAGTGAGACTTAAAGCCGGGGCGAATTTAGCTCCTGCGGGTTGGAATTCATAGGCTGTGCCGATAATGTCATAGTCCTCGGGAGCTGGTGGCCGACCAGTTTGCTCGCTTATGGTGATGGTGCTGAGTCTATTGTCTTCCTTATCAAGGCAGGAGGCATCCTTGCCCAGTGAAATTGTTACTTTGTTATCCGCAGAGCTGACCTGTAGTAGTTCCAGTAGATTGCCCTGTTTGCTAATGTCCCACTTTGAAATGTCTCCCAACATATTCACGGTGAGGTAATATTCAGCAGGGCCAGGTCCAGGGCCCACTGTTACTCCAGTGCCACTCAAGGACACTAACACGGTAGCTTCATCGGGGTCGTCTGATGGGATGTCGAGCGCTGCTGACTTAGCTCCCGTTGATGCCGGGCTGAAAACCACCTGAAGGGTAGCGGAGCCTCCTGGGATTATAGTCTCGTTCGAGACAGCATCGTTCTGAATTGTGAACTGGTCGGCGTTTGTTCCGGTTACGCCTATCGTCCCTGCCGCCAGGTCGGCATAGCCCACATTGCGCACAGTAAACGTCTGTGGTGAGCTTGATGAGTCCACAGTAATACTGCCGAAGTTCTTCGCCGTTGGGCTAACTGAGATATCGGGCTCGATTGGTGGTGACTCTCCTACTTTAAGGTTAAGAATGGTGACATTGCCAGACTTAAATGGATAGCTATCTAACCATTCTCCGCCAGCCTGAACATCGTAGCATTGAGCTGTGACATTGTTCACATAGAAAGTTAGACTGGTTCCGTCAGTTATATCTCCTTGAACTACAAGCGGGTCAGAACCATCTGGTCCACCATATTTACCAGCTTCAGTAACGGTTATCGGATTGCCTTCAATGCCGGTTAACACGCCTTCGCCCCTTGCTTCCACCACTGTGCCGTTTGCTGCTGCTGTACCGTTTATGGTGACACTCCCATAGAAAGCATGAGGCATTGGTGGTTGTGCCCAAGATGGAGTAACGGGGATAGCAAGAACCGCGATTGCTATAAGGCAGATGAGCAGAGCAATAATTAGCCGCGGTAGCAACCTCATTCAACAACCCCCTGTGTTATCATTGCCACCTTTTTTGTTTGTTATTGTGGTGAGCCAGAGCCCTTCGCCCTTCGCCTCTTGTCATTCTGACTGATTCCATATAATAATGACAACCCACCGCAAAAGTAAACACCCAACCTGGGAAACAAAATATTTATTGCACTGGCCCGTCATCGGGACAGAGGAACAGTTTCTGTTGTTTCAGCTACCACTAAAACAGAAATGCCTTTCCAGTGAAGTTAAGCCCCCTGGACTGAACCAAACCACCACCTCGAGCTTCGTAAAAGCTGACTGTCCCACACTCCGTAATGGTGCGCGATATCACACCAGGTCTCCATGCTGGTCCCAGTTACCATATAGTAAAATCCTGTCATCGAAATCATTCCATCCATCGCGATTGAAGTCACAGCAAGACTCATACCCACCATCAACACCTTGCTGGGCGTTCCAGCACTGGTAGAGCAGAATCCTGTCATCAAAATCAGCCCAATCGTCGTTGTTGCAATCTCCCTCTCGTGTCGTGCCAAAATCTACCACCGTGGTATTACCCGCAGTCAACGCCACTCCAACCTCTAGCTCACTCAGGCACGTCCAGTTCTTAATTCCGATGTCATAGATGCCCGGAGTAAGACCACTGAGGGTGAACACCCCGGTACTGTTGGTGGTGGCATTCTCTGTCCATAGCTCATTCGTGAGATTACCAGGCTCAAAGCCCTTCACCACAAACGGCTCTATCCACCTGGAGTCAGGAGCGGTGCCCCTTCCGGTGAAAGTAACATGCCCCTTCAGGGTAGCAGTGGTTACCTCAGCAAAGTTGGCGGTTACATTCTTATCGGAATCCATGGTTATATTGGTGGGATTGGTGCTGCCACTGAGGTTTCCACTCCAGTTGACAAAGATATACCCACTTGCCGCTGTGGCATTGAGAGTCACATTCTCACCACAGACCCATGTTGTGGTGTTGGGATAGCTGGATGGAGTAACTCCGTTCACCGTGACATTACCACCACCAACACTCGGGGTAACATTTACCGTCAGGTTATAGCCAGGCACCGTTAGGTTAAGCTCGTTATGGGCGCCTGGCGAAAAGGTGAAGTTAGTGGCCCAGGTGCCAGCCACATAAAAGTCAATAGTGTCGCCGTCATTGCCGCCTTCCTTCTCAGTTGTATCAGGGTCATCTCCCAAGACATAAAATTCAGGCGACCAGCCATAGGTGTGATTGGCAGCTACTGCTGTAGTAAAATTCTGTGTCACGTTCGCTATCCTGGCTACCACCTCAGTTCCCTCAGGTGCAGGGACACTATCAATGCTAACGGTGCCCCAAAACTGATGAGGCAGCTGTGGCACAGCTGATACCGGCGTTATGAAAGCAGCGACCAGAGTCAGGGCTAGCAGGAGCCCTGAGGCTCCTGCTAGTATCTTGGTGTTCTTGAATTTCCCCAGCCTAATCGGGAACTTCACAATCTATCCTTCTCATCAGGGAAATATCGTCCCCGCTTCAGTGATGGCAATCCAATAACCGTAGCCTGGCTGGAGACTATCGCCACTTTGGACGGTGAAGTATATGTCGGCGGCAGCGTTATAGCCGTAGATTACGGTATATTTGCCATCTATGCCTGCCAGGTAGTTACTTGCAAGCTCGGGAGTGGTGGACTTGAAGCCTATCAAGTTCCAGCCCTTGACCACATTATAGCTTGGTGGTACCTCTGGAGGGTCAGGAAGTTCGCTGCCCAAAGCACTTAGATTAAGGGTATCTGCTGCGGTCATGTTTATCCAGTAACCCTTGCCGTCACGTATCTCGGTAAGGCTAGAGGGACCACCTTGGATATATGATTTCCAGGTGCCGTTAGCAGGGTCGTAGTCTCCCCACACAATGTCAACATTACCGAGGACGCTAGCCAGTAAAGTAGCTGGTGTTCGGTTCCCCGGTGGAATGTACAGCATCGGGGAGATGAGGTTCCAGCCCTTGTATAGCTCAATGGTGGTAATTGCTGCCCCTGGCGTGGTGATGGTGAAGGTGTCGTCGCTGACATCAAAGCCGCTGTTCCCGACCGCATCCGTAGCCACTACCTTGACCAGGCACAGGCTACTGTTGATGCTGGGCACAGTCCAGAGGTAACTCGCATCATTCTCTTCGCCGGTGGCGATGCTTGTCCAGTTCGCGCCATCGCTGGAGTACTCCAGAGTAATCACCAGGTTGGCACTTGGCGTCTTGTCATCCGTAGCACTCCAGGTTATCGTCTTGGTTGAGCCTCCTTCCCAGCTCTCACCGCCATTGGGACTGTTGACCGTAACTATTGGCTCAGTGATATCGACGGTAATGGGTATCTGCATCACTGAGGCACTATCTACCGCTTTGTTGGTGTCTGTGCCTTCAGCACTAACCACTATGTTTGTGGCATTGTAGCCAGTGCACTTGAGCTCAAACTCCACATCTGCAGCACTACCTGCAGCTATGCTGAGAATCTCCTCATAGGATGCACCGACAATTTCGGCATCTCCATTTATCTCCAGCGTGACATTGACGTCGCTTACCGCCTGGTCAGCTTTATTGCTCACCACTGCAGTGACCCAGAAGTTGTTGCCTTCATTTACCTCTGCCGGAGCATCAAGGCTCACTGTTAGAGGATATGAGGCTATCTGCATCACTGAGGCACTATCTACCGCTTTGTTGGTGTCTGTGCCTTCAGCACTAACCACTATGTTTGTGGCATTGTAGCCAGTGCACTTGAGCTCAAATTCCACATCTGCAGCACTACCTGCAGCTATGGCAATGACCTCATAGGAGTCCTCACCAGCAGCAAGTGCGGCATCTCCATTTATCTCCAGCGTGACATTGACGTCGCTTACCGCCTGGTCAGCTTTATTGCTCACCACTGCAGTGACCCAGAAGTTATTGCCTTCATTTACCTCTGCCGGAGCATCCAGGCTCACAGTCAGAGGATATGAGGCTATTTGAGTCACCGTGGCACTGTCCTTGGCGGTGTTGGTATCCTTATCTTGAGCAGTCTTACCTACAGCCGTGGCCACCAGGTTGGCCGAGGTGCCGCCAGTGCACTTCAGCTGCCATTCCACATCAGCCTGGCTTCCAGCAGCTATACTGCTGACTGTCTGAGTGGCATTACCAGTTATCAGGCTAACATTACCACTAAGCTCCAGGGTAACATTAGCCCAGCTTATGGCTACATCACCATTGTTGGTCACAATGGCAGTCACCCAGTAGTAGTTCCCTTCATTAACCTCAGCCGGAGCATCCAGGCTCACAGTTAGAGGATATGAGGCAATCTGCTTCACCGCATGCGAGACCTTGGCAGTATTGGTATTGCTGCCTACGGCAGTAACAGTGATGCTGACATCCTCAGCTCCGGTGCAGTTCACTCTCCACTCTGCCTTTGCCTGGTCTCCCGCTCCTATGGTAGCAGCGGTGATGTTAGTTACATTTGCCACCAGCATACCATCTCCAGTTATATTTATGCTGGCGGTGACATTGGTGGCATTTACATCACCAGTGTTCTCTACAATAGCGGTGACAATGTAGGTGTCTCCCTCAGTAACCTCGTCTGGAGCACTCAGCTCTACGGTGAGGGTTGTCTGCAGAGCGGCAACGATGGAGAAGATATTGCTCGTGTCGGAGCCTACATTGCCATTGTCATCCGTAGCTGTTACCTTGACCAGACACATGTCGCTGATGGTGTTGTTCACAGTCCAGAGGTATTCACCATCATTAGTTTCGCTAGAAGCAATTTGATTCCAACTACCACCATCATACTTATAGTAAATGTTAATGATTAACGCACTATCCGGCCCATTATCGGTAGCTTTCCAGATTATGGTTTGGTTGGAACCAGCTTCCCAGATCTCGCCACCCTTGGGGACCTTGACGGTTACAGTTGGGTCGTCGACGTCGCCGGCTACACGGAAATACCATGTAGCTGAGGTATTGGTCATAGTGGTACCACTACAATTAGTACTCACAGCTACATTCCAACCCCAGTTGTCGTCGAACAAGGTCTCATTATGGATTATGGTGTGGTTCGTGAAGCACCCATCATATGGTAGGGTCTCTATTATTTGGGCCTCCGGATAATCCTTCTCGAACTTTGTTAGTGTATACGTAGGATTAACCACCAAGCCGGGAACAGTCCAGTTGAAGGTCACATTGTTCTGCCTTACCGTGGCCCCGCTACCCGGTGAGTTCAGAGTTGGCGCGTTCAGAATGTTATGGACAATGACATCATAGTAAGAAGAATTGGTCTTACCGCACCAATCTGTGGCGGTAGCATTAATGGTTACATTGCAGGAATCGGGCACAAGTGTGGTATCCCAGCTCACCGAATAATTACATGAGCCGCCACAGGCACAGGTTGTATTATTATAGCCAATGTAGGTCCAGTTACCACTACCAATCCTCCACCAGAAGGTCACATTGGTGACATTGGGGGCACCACCGGCAGTGGCATTTAAAGTTACATTTCCATGGACGCAACTACCTTCTGCTGGCGCAGTCAGGTTAACTGTGGGTGGGTAATTATTTATGCTTATATTACCAACGGTAGCGTTATTGGTGACGCCACACCAGTCTGTAGCCATAGCCCTAAGTGTCACGTTGCAGGCATCAGATAGCTGTGTGGTATTCCAAGCTTGAGTGTAAATACAAGTGGTATTACAGGGACACCCGGTAGCATTGGTGCCAATAGAAGTCCAGTTACCACCCTCGAGCAAGTAGAAAAATTCCACCTGGGTGACATTAGGAGCACCACCAGCAGTGACATTCAAAGTTACAGTTCCATTGACGCAATCGTTGTCTGTGGGATCATTCCAGGAAACTGTGGGTACAGCGTTATTTATGGTGATATTACCCACAGTAGCGTTATTGGTGACGCCACACCAATCTGTGGCATTAGCCCTAAGTGTTACATTGCAGGCATCAGATAGCGGTGTGGTATTCCAAGCTTGAGTGTAAATACAAGTGGTATTACAGGGACACCCGGTAGCATTGGTGCCAATAGAAGTCCAGCTACCACCCTCAAGCAAGTAGAAAAATTCCACCTGGGTGACATTAGGAGCACCACCGGCAGTGACATTCAAAGTTACAGTTCCATTGACGCAATCGTTGTCTGTGGGATCATTCCAGGAAACTGTGGGTACATCGTTATTTATGGTGATATTACCCACGGTAGTGGAGTTGGTATTGCCACAGCAATCTGTGGCATTAACCCTGACTGTTACATTACACATATCAGGCACCGTTGTGGTATCCCAGATTATCGTATAATTACATGTGGTATTACATGTACAGTTGGTGTTATTGTAGCCTTGGCCAATCGGGTTCCAGGCAGTGCCATTGAAGTATTCAAAGGTCACATTGGCAACACAGGTGCAGTTATCGCTGACATTAGCACTCACAGTGTAATTTCCCCCGACACACTCGTCTTGTTGCGGCGAAGTTATGCTAATTACAGGCCCCTGTCCGCTGTTATCTATGCTGATATTATAGCTGTGAGAACTGCTATTACCACACCAATCTGTGGCAGTAGCCTTAATGGTGACATTACAAGCACAACTTACATTTGCTGTGGTATTCCAGGTCACTGTATATGGACATGTGGTATTACATGGACAGTCAGTGCTATTGGTGCCGATCAGCTCCCAGAGACTACTGGTAGTGTTATACCAGTAAAAGTCCACCTGGGTGACATTGGGAGCGCCACCGGCAGTGGCATTCAAAGTTATAATTCCACTGACACAAGTATCTTCTGCTGGCGCAGTCAGGATAACATAGGGTACATCGTTATTTACACTGATATTACCCACGGTAGCGTTATTGGTGACGCCACACCCGTCTGTGGCCATAGCCCTGAGTGTTACGTTGCAGTAATCAGCTCCTAGCGCTGCGGTATTCCAAGCTTGAGTATAATTACATGTGCTATTACAGGGACACGCGGTAGTATTGGTGCCAATAGGAGTCCAGTTACCACCACCATTAGTGGAGTAGTAAAAGTCCACCTGGGTGACATTAGGAGCACCACCGGCAGTGGCATTCAAAGTTATATTTCCATTGACGCAGGTGTTATTTGTGGGATAAATCCAGGAAACTGTGGGTACAGCGTTATTTATGGTGATGTTAGTGACGGTATCGTTATTGGTGACACCACACCAGTCTGTAGCCATAGCCCTGAGTGTCACGTTGCAGGCATCAGATAGCGCTGTGGTATTCCAAACTTGAGTGTAAATACAAGTGGTATTACAGGGACACACGGTAGTATTGTTGCCAATAGAAATCCAGCTACCACCATCAGGCATGTAGAAAAAGTCCACCCGGGTGATATTAGGAGCACCACCAGCAGTGGCATTCAAAGTTACATTTCCAGAAACGCAGGTGTTATTTGTGGGATAATTCCAGGAAACTGGGGGTACAGCGTTATTTACACTGATATTACCCACGGTAGTGGAGTTGCTGTTGCCACAGCAATCCGTGGCATTAGCCCTGATTGTCACATTGCAGTAATCAGCTCCTAGCGCTGTGGTATTCCAGGGCACCGAACGAGTACATGTTGTGTTAGCTGAACATTGGGTGTTATTGTAACCAATTGAATCCCAGTTACTACCACCATCGAGTGAGTACTCAAAGGTGACATTGTCCACACAGGTGCAGTTATCAGTGACGTTAGCACTTACAGTGAGGTTTCCAGAGACACACTGGTCAACCGTCGGTGAAGTTATGCTAACTACGGGTAAGGTGTGGTCTATGGTGATATTATCCACGGTATCAGAAGCAGTATTGTTACAACAATCTGTGACATTAGCACTAATTGTTACATTTTTGGCACAAACTAGACTGGAGGTATTCCAGACCACAGATATGGTACCTGTCTGCCCGGTGTTATTGTAGCCAATAAGGTTCCAGCCCTCGCCATCCACAGCATACCAAAAAGTCACGTTTGCGAAGCAGCAGTCATCGCTGACGTTAGCGGTTACAGTCACATTATTTTCATGGATACAAATATCCCCTGACGGCGCAGTCAGGTTAACTGTGGGTGTGACATTATCAACAAAGATAGCGTTTACCTCCTCATCATGGGGTCTGGGATCTATAACCGGACACCCAGCTTCGATTTTGAGATTATAATAGTTGCAGTTGGCGGGCGCTGAGGAGTTTATGGTGATAGTTTCGTTAAAGGGATTGTCAACGCCGGGAGTTAAGCCGGTCCTGTTTACCGCATCATTCTCAAAGATAACGGTCGTACCGTTATACACCCGGAGGCTAAAACAAACAGATGTACAACTGGTATTGTATGTCCAGTTTACCGTCAGGCTGCCGCCGGGCAGAACACATACGGGACTGGCGTTGGTAGGCCATGTTATATTCACCACATTACTGGAGGCCTGCGCCACACCTGGCCCAACGACATTTGACAGCGGGCTTCCCTGGGGCACCAGTGGCGCGAAAACCATAGCCAGGACCACTGCCAGGGCTACCAGCAGATGAACTGCTTTTTGATACCATTTTGTTTTACTCATTTGTATCCTCCTTGTATTATCATTATCTTTACTTAATTATCTTGGATTATTGAGATTGCCACGCCTTCGGCTCGCAATGACAAGAGGGAAAAGCTCGCAATGACGGAGAGAGGAAAACGCCTCGCAATGACAGAGAGAGGAAAGCTCCTCGCAATGACAAAAAAGCTCTCACCTGAAGTCGATCTCATCATGGTTTGAGCTATGTTTCCCCCACGCATAGACTGTGGCACTATGTCCGCTGCCATGCTTTTCACTTATAATATCTTACTCTATCTTATAGTATCTTACTTTATCCTACTTTAGAAGAGGCGATACTTTTTGTCAATGCCTCCGTGGGAATTTTTTGATTTTTTGCTGCCTTGGCTGATTTGCCATGCGTCTAGTTGCTGTTTGCCTCCCAGGAAGCTAAAGCACTGCTCCAAGTTTCGTGTAGCAAACCTCAGGTATTAGCTAACATTAGTTCCCTCTGTAATGCTATTTGCTCCACTTAGGCCGTCTTTTCTCCAGGAATGCAACGGCGCCTTCTATTATGTCCTCACTGGCGACAACTTCTTTAAATGCCTCCAGGCTATACTCATAGCCGCCTAGTCCCCTATTTATTGCTCGTTTTGTAAGCTTTGTTGCCAGAGGTGCTGAATTCTTCATTCTTTCTACAATTTCGAAGACAGCGTCCATGAGCTTTTCATGGGGGACTACTTTATTTATCAATCCGATTCTAAGAGCTTCCTCGGCAGATATGCGGTCGCAGGTAAATAGCAATTCCTTCGCCTTTGCCCGGCCTACTTCATCAGCAAGCCGAATCATTGCATAGGGACATACTGAGCCACGCAGGGGACCAATAAATCCAAATACCGCTTTGTCCGAGGCTATGATAATGTCGCACATGAGGGCACATTCTAAGCCGTGACCCAGTGCGTAACCATTCACCGCGGCAATGGTTGGTTTTTCCAGGTTGATAAGCTTTATCATGGTAGATTTTCCTGAGGAGGCATCAAGTTGTTGCTCTATCATCTGGAGCGTCTGCACATCGGCGAGGTCTGCACCTGAGGAAAAAACATCGCCGACGCCGGTAATAATTACGGCTCGAACATCATCATCGTTCTCCACACTTTCGAGCACGCCGCGAAGTTCCTCCATCAATTCCAGAGAAAGGGCGTTCTTTTTCTCTGGTCGGTTAAATTTTATGATTGCGGCGTTATTTCTTTTTTCACATAAAATATTTTTATCGCTCATTATTTCCGTTCCTTCATCTTTTCTACCTCTTCTTGTCTCAATGTTTTCTTGGATATTTTATCCACGCCGGCAGATGTTTTTGGAAATTCACTGGCGTCCCGGAATTCCACGGACTTCGGCACGGCATATGGTGCTACCCTTCCCCTCAAATATTCAATTATCTCTTGTTCCTTTATCTTTCCTTTATACTCCGGCAGAGGAACAACGAAAGCCTTTATCCTCTCGCTGCCTGGTTTTTCGGGGTCAGGAATCCCTATCGTGGCAGCCTCAGCCACTCCAGGATATGACGATAGCACCTTATCTATTTCTCCGGTATAAACGTTAAATCCGCTGACCAGCGCCATATCCTTTACCCTGTCGACAATATAAACGTGCCCCGTTTCGTCCACAGTGGCAACGTCTCCGGTACGAATAAACCCCTCTTCATCAATTCCCGAACCAGGATTGGGCCAGAATCCCAACATCCTACCAGGACCTTTCATCCATAATTCTCCACTCAGTTTTTCCCTCACCACTCTTGATATCGGCATTTTTTCGCCACTATCAAGGTCAGTGATTTTTATGTCGCAATCGACACTGACAATTCCAATGGAAACCCCTCTTTCTTCTTTTTCAGGTTCAGGTTCAGTGGGAGTCGGCGGAGCTGACATTGTCGTCATCCTGGTTAGTACCCTGCCTACATCATCCGGGCCGATAGCCTCCATTAAGGTCCTCATGAACATTTGAACGGCTGGCATTTCAAGAGCTTTCTTCAGCGAACCAAATAACATGCCAACCGCTTCATAGCTTCCCAGGCCGGGACGGTACATATCGGCCATCGCTATAATAGTTCCAGTTCCACCAACTTCTGTTGGTCCGAAAACCTGCCCGATTCCGCCTTTGGTCTTTTCCTTGAACTCTCTCTCTGTGTCTTCATGTAATGGAGCTCCCGAGGAAAGTCCCATTAACCCGATATCCTCAGCCCCTTCTGCTTTGGCTAATCTCATAAATTGAGTGGGAACTCCTATGCTCATCACGGGATGATATTTCTTAATCAATCTAAGGGTTTCCTGGTAATCCCTGGGGTCTTTTTGCAGTAGGACCGTGTATCCATAGCCAAGCTGTCCAATTACTGAGTGGTGTCCGTGAATGTGAAACGGTGGCACGGGTACGATTATCCTGAGAAGCCCCTCGTACAAACTGGCAAACCACGGTGCCGTAATATTGGCATGGGTATTCACTGCGGTTCCAATTAAACTGGAGTGGGGATACATGCATGCTTTGGGAGTGCCTGTTGTCCCTCCGCTAAACAGCACCATTGCTACATCCTTTTTAATATCTATTTCAACCTTCGGTGGATTTGGAGGATATTTGTGGATTAAGTCGGTGAACCAGATTATTCCCTCCTCTGCCTCATGCGGTGGAGGGTTCGAGGAGTAATCTTCTGCCTTTGTCACTATTATGGTTCCTACCCCGGTTTTCCCTGCGACCTCTTTTACCTTATCCACTATATCTCTTTCCTTTATGTTCGAATGAGTGCATATAACCATTTTGGGTTTCATAAGGTTGAATTTGTCCACCAGATCATCCACCGAATCCAATATGCTCATCGGTGCATGTATCCCTCCAATTGCAGGTATAGCCAGGTCAGCGATGACGAATTGTATTGACGATACCATGGCGGTTACCACAACATCTCCCTTGCTTATGCCCATATCCGATAGTGCCGTGGCAAATCTATCTACATGGTCTTTCAATTCTTTAAACGTCATCTCATAATCCATGTAAACCACGGCTAAATTGTCAGGATACTTTCTTGCCGGTTCATACACATGAAATGCGGTGTAGGTCATTTCGGGATATGTTAACGTCTCGGGCAGGCATACTAAATCCTGAAGTTTACGCCACGGTCTTTCAGCATACTTGTCTTCCATTCAAATCACCTCCATTTCCAGCTTGTTTTTGATTTTGCAGGTCTCTCTTCAGGATTTTCGAAGTTGTGTCATTATAGCAAAACTTTAGTTAGACGCGTCGAGGAGCACCGGGCTCACGCTGCGTCTACGTCGAACCGCCGTCGCTGGCTTCCTGATCGGTGAGCAAAATATCGCCGAAGTCGCGCCACAGAGGCAGGTCAACCTCGCCGAGCTGCACATACCCATCGTGCTTTGCGGGACAAATTGCGGCAAAATCACAGCCTGCGCACGCTGCGCCAGGAGAAGGAAGATATTCTTTTTCTTTCTGGATTTGGCTGGCGACGCGCAGCAGCTCCCACCTCACTCGATTCAAAGCTTCCTGACCAAGTTCTTTTGTGTATGCCGTGCCTGAGAGCAGATATAAGTAAGAGACCTTGGTGCCGGCAGTACTCCATATGCGGGATAGAATCAGCGAATGTAGTTCAAGTTGACTCCAGTCAATGCTTCCCGGTACCAGGCCTGTCTTGTAGTCAATGAGATGCAGAGTCCCATCTGGCTCCTTATCCACGCGGTCAACCCTCCCACGTAAGATGAGCCCGGGAGTGATTTTGGCCTCGACTGGCGCTTCCAGCAGCATCGGTGTAATGCTGACATCCTGTTCGGCAACAAAGCGTGTCACCTCACCCAGCGCCCTGTCAGCCCATCTCTTCTCATCAGTCCGACCCCTGAACCCGACACGATACCTCCGCCAATTATTTGCGAGCAGCCGTTTGGCACTTTCGATTGTGCGGCGTTCCGGGGTTACTGAAAATAGGTCACGGAGCGTCGCATGAACATGGTTAGCCATGGTGAAATAGGGCTTGGCTTTTCCATACTTATCGCCCAGTTTATCTATATACTGGAACTTGTATTGCAGCTTGCACTGCTTGAATAAAGCTATACTATGTGGGGAAAGCTTCAGAGCTGGCGCCTTGCTCTTTTCCGTGACGAAAACGGGAACGCTGCCAAATTGCATTCTGTACACTTTATTCCTTCGCCGGTCGGGCATTACCCTGTGAGCTTAGCAGAAAACACATTTGCCTAGCGTTGACAACTGCCTTGTCGTGGTGGCAGTTATTGAACAGCACGTGCGTCTCTGCGGTTTGGCTTGCCATCTCGGCGATCTTACCTGCCCACGGCTTAAGCTCCTCTTCGCTGTAGAGATAGTTGAAACGCTCCACGGCACTAATGCCCTTCTTCTCCCACATCCCGGTATTTCGTCCATGAAATCTTACCAGCCCGATGTCAGAGGTTACCTCGCTTACTGGAGGGACACTGGACTTGAAACCCTGGGGTTCATCCACGCAGACGAATGGAAGAGCATTCCTCCTGAGAAAGCTAATCGTGTTGCTTCTGTTTCTGTCGTTCAGCCACACGTCGTTTCTGAACTCTATTGCCAGTCGATACTGCGGCAATCTATCCTTGCACAACAGAATGTAATCAAGCTGCTGTTGGCTGGGTAAGAACCACGGTGGAAACTGAAACAGCACAATACCAAGCTTACCAACAGTATCCAGAGGAAGCAGTGACATCTCGAATCTTCGCCAGAGCTCGTCTGTCAACTCGCCAGGCATGTCCCTGTAATACAGGTTGGCTTTCTGCTGCACTGCCGGTGTCAGCTCCTGCCTCAGGTCTTTAGGCAGTGAATCAAGCGGCGTTGGATGCTGAGTGAACAGCCGAAAAGCCTTGACGTCAAAGGTAAAGTTGTCGCCTGTCCTCTGTGCCCACAGGTAGCCAGTCCTTTCGCCGGGCAGCGAATAGTAGCTGCTATCTACTTCGACGAGGTCAAACTGGCTGGAGTAATAGCGGAGACGTGCCTCCGCGGAACGCGCGCTATCCGGGTAGAACCGGCCGCAACTCAGCAGGGTTGGGTCAGTCCATGAGCAAGTCCCTACCCTTATGTTGGCCATTTCAGCGAATGCCGGTGGAGCCGTGTCCGCTGGCTCCCCTTTCTGTGGCGGAGAGCTCACTAACCTCCTCTATTGGCAGCTCAGCCAGCTTACCTGTGACCAGCTGTGCTATCCTGTCGCCGTGTTTGAGCTCGAAACTGTTATGACGCCCCACTGTATACATCGTCACCATCACTTCACCTCTATAGTCGCTGTCGACTGTGCCCAAGGCGACAAGAACTCCTTTTGCCGACAGCCCTGACCTGGGACGTATTTGAGCCTCATAGCCGCCGGGCACTTCAATCGCAATGCCAGTGCCGATTAGCCTCGGCTTTTCTTCAAGTACGACTGTTTTGCTGCTTTCCTTAATGTAGGCAAAGAGGTCCAGCCCGCTCGCCCCTTCAGTAGCCCGCTGTGGTAGACGAGCATCGGGATACACCTTCTTGACTTTGAGAGCTTGCATTTACTGAGCGCTGCATTTTCAATTTTACATCCCGGGGACAGTCATAGCAATTCCGAACTGGCAAGGCAAGGCGTGTGCATGGTATTTTGCCTTTTGCTCTCCTCGCAGAGTGGAATGAGCGCATCAGCAATGATATCCAAATTTTCCTCTCTTTTCTGGATTACACCTTCAACTACAATCAGTGGCTCAAGCTTGAATACCGCTCCGAATGGCTGGCGGATTTAGTGAGCCTGACTGACGAGACTAATCTAGTTTGTTGTGAAATGGGCTTTTTGACTTCCCTGCAAACCAATGTATACAATCTGAGCACGAAGGTCAATGTTCAACGAAAGGAGGAAGAAATGGAAAATCTGTGGTTGGCAGTCTCCTGGGGTTCGCCTATTGGCGTTGGTATTTTCCTTCTGTGTCTGGGTGGCATGATCTACCTGATCTCCAAAGCTGATGCACTAAAAAAGCGGGGGAAGGAAAAGGAGAAGGAATAACCACGTCCTGTAAACGCATATTGCTATGTTGTAATCAAGTCGTTTCCCCGCATGGGGAGACATCGTTTCGTTTCGCGATTATACTGGGAATTGCCCTGCCGGTTGCCAGGGCTATGAGGAGTAAGCAAAAATAGAATCGAAATACCAGGATCGCAACTTCACAAAGCCACGAAACATTATGTAGAAAATCTACACAATTGGGCGGATTGTTATTATGTCCAAGTATCAGGGAGACTGGTGATTAATGACCAAAGAAACAATACTCCAGACAGATAAAGATATGCTGAGGGATGGCCTTAGCAAATATACGAGAAAGGCGTTTCACATGCTTCCCAAATTGGATAAACCCTGCGTTCTGGATGTGGGTTGTGGTTCGGGTGTGCCGACTATGGAACTCGCAAGGTTAGGTAACGGACAAATAACAGGGTTGGACATCAACCAGCCTCTTCTGGATAGACTTACGAGAAAGGTCGAAGAGGCAGGGCTGTCAGACCGAGTCAAGACCGTGAAATGTTCGATGTTCGATATGGATTTCCCGGATGAAAGCTTCGATATCATCTGGGCCGAGGGCTCGACATTCATTATTGGTTTTGAAAGGGCCCTCAAGGAATGGCGGCGGTTCCTTAAGCCTAAAGGGTGCCTGGTAGCACATGAATTCACCTGGTCGCGCCTGGATCCACCACAGGAGGTCTACAATTACTGGAGGGGGCTTGCTGCTTCGGGGATAAGGACAGTGCGAGAGTACCTGGAACAAATCCCTGCCTGCGGCTATGATGTAATTGGGTATTTCACATTGCCTGAGGATGCATGGTGGATTGAGTATAATGGTCCTCTGGAGAACCGAATCCAGGAGCTTCGCCCCAGGTATATCAATGACTCCAAGGCTCTTGAGGTATTCGACGAGGAACAACGGGAGATTGACCTGTCCAGGAAATACCATAAATGGTATAGCTCGGCGTTCTTTATCATGAAAAAGAGATAACGAGAGTCCAAAGTGTTAGATTGTGTAATCGAGGGCCAAGAACACTAATATTCCAAGTTGCGTTTTCAAGGTAGTTGCAGTGATGTATTTCTGCCCGTGTGGTTACCTATGGCATTTTCTAAGAATTGTTCTATCCGTTTAGCATAGCATTTAACAGTTCATCGAATCGTTAATTCGAGTGAGATTGAATTTCTAGCGGCAATAAGGAATAGTGGGCCTCAGCCATAAGCTCAGGTGAAACGCTTTTTGTATCTTTTCAATATGGTCTATGGTCCTGGCTCGGGCAAGCCAGAATTATCCCGTTGCTTGTCTTCTGCGCCCCTTGATAGCGAGGACGATGCTGCCTACAGCCCCTACTAGAAAAGCGGCGGGGCACAGGAAAACAGCAATAATGAAGAACGCCACATGAAAGACCTCCAGCAGATGGCTCAGTGCGGTGATGTGGCTGGTGAGTATGGTCAGACCATAAAAGACATTATGCAGCACAACAAAGACAATGAACCCGACCACTGATGCTCCCAGCAAGATTAAGAACATCTTCGTTCTTTTCCAGGTGCGTGTTACCGCGACGATCAAGGTGATGACTGCCAGGTAGCACAGAACTATGCCAGGCAGATTATCGCTAACCCCAACGAGAATAGCGCCTATCACCAGGGCACAAAATATCCCTGCCAGTACAAATAGTTCCTTTCGCCTTCTTCTGCCTTCGGCACTTTCTTCAAAAGTGAAGAATCCTCTAATGGATGTACCCACCATTAACAAGAACTTCTTCAGGGAAAACCTTTTCAGCATTTCACATCTTCCTATCTGCCTCTCGTGTAACCATTCCGGTGTTTGGAATAGCCATTGCCAGGACCAGAATACCACCTTATCTTACCATATTTGGGAATAGAAGCGGATAACTCTTGATGCCATGCCCCACTGTTTGAAAGGCTAAAGAAGGGGAACAGCTAAATGAGGCAATGTCTTACCAGGTAACTGGATGCGCACAAGGTATTGACAACAGCACTACACTGTATTATATAGTAGTTTCGCAACGGATACGGAAAAAGGAGGTGACAAATGGCTCAGCAAGGGTCAACCTGGGGCGACCCCACGATGGCGGGCTTGTTTGCCGTAGCGGCTGGCAACACTGCTGTTTGGGCAATCTTGACAGGGAGGATAGCGATCACAGATGTGTCAATATTCATCGCCTGGCTTCTGGGAGCAGGGCTGGTGCTAATCATCGCCGGGCTGATAGGCTTCAGGAATGGAGATACAATTAACGGGGTTCTGAATTTATGTTTCGGAGTATTCTTCTTCGCTACCCCGGCACTGACCTACATATTTCAACTGTGGGGCGGGATGCCGTTACTGGCGCTTGGCATTCCTGGTATCCCCACCACAATCGTCAACGGATGGGTATTCATCATACTGGGGATAATTCTGGCGACCTTTGTGCCGGTCATGGGACGGACGAGCTGGATACCGTTTTTGGCCCTGTTCATATTTGTGATTGGTATATTCCTGATGGCTGGCTATACCATGCAGGGTTTCCCGCCAATGGGGATATGGCCACTGATAGGGGTAATAGCTGGCTGGTTCATCTTGGCAGGTGGGTTGATAATGCTCTACCTTGGTATGGCCCTGGGGCTGCTTACAGGCTTTGGAAGAGTGATTCTGCCGATTGGTCGCCCAATTTTCAAGTAGGCTAACTAGCGAACCAGGACTTAAGCCTTTGATTGCGAAGGCAATTGAAGACGCAGTTTACTCTGGCTGGGGTTTCTAACTCTGGCCAGGGTTTTTAACACCGTGATGCGCACAAAATAAGCCACAGTGTTCAACAATTTATGGATGGTTATTTCGAGCGGGATTGCTTCGCTTCACTCGCAATGACATAAAAGGGGCTCGCAATGACATCTTTTTTGTCACCCTGACCCTGAGCGAAGTGAAGGGGAAGGGTCTAAAAAGGATTGCCACGCCTTCGGCTCGCAATGACAATAGAAAAGGGCGCAATGACACCACCTCTTTGTCGTTGCGAGGCACGCCTCCCCCGTCATTGCGAGGCACAAAGTGCCGAAGCAATCCCAAGTTGAAGCCGAAGCTCAAAGCAGTAAATTCCGAACAATATCAAAAATCAAACATAAAAAGTCAAAATGACAAATTAAAATGTAAAAACCTTCCTCATTTTGATCTTTGACTTTCTTTGAGCCATCAGTTTTCAGCTATCAGCCATTGGCTAGCTGCTGACTGCTGATTACTGACTGCTGACCGCTCTGTCATCTTGCTTTTTGATTTTTGCCTTTTGACTTTCCTTCTAGACCCGGGCGATGAAGCTGACATCTAAGAGGCAGATGCATCAGTGCCCATGAATCAACTTTTTAAGTTGCTCTGGGTTGCTGCTTTTCGCCATAGCTTCTTTAACAGTGACCTTGTGGTTTTTCACCAGGTAAGCTAATGACTGGTTCAAAGTCTGTAGACCGTCTTTAGCACCAATTTGCATAATACCGGGCAATTCAAAGGTTCTGCTAGTGCGAATTAAGTTTCTAACAGCAGGGGTAGCAATCAAAATCTCAAAAGCCGCTATTCTTCCTTTGCCTCCAGTTCGTGGCAACAGGGTCTGCGACAGCACCGCTTCTATTATCTGGGATAGCTGTAATCTAATCTGGCGTTGCTGGTCAGCAGGGAAGACATCAATTATGCGGTCAACACTCTGGACAGCATCAATGGTGTGTAATGTTGCCAGCACTAGCTGTCCCGCTTCCGCTGCAGTGATAGCTGCGCCTATGGTCTCCAAGTCACGCATCTCACCCACGAGAATCACGTCAGGGTCGTGACGGGGAACATGCATCAAGGCAGTGGCGAATGACTTAGTATCATCACCCAGCTCTCGCTGGGCGATGATGCATTTCTTGTTTTGATGCAAGTATTCAATGGGGTCCTCAATAGTGATGACATTCCGTCCTTCATTTTCATTAAGATAGTCAATCATTGCAGCTAAAGTGGTGCTCTTACCACTTCCTGTAGGCCCGGTAACCAGAATAAGCCCCCTGGGCTCAAGAACAAGTCTCTTGCAAATCTGGGGTAACTCGAGTTCATCAATAGTCGGAACTGTAGCTGGTATCCGGCGGAAGGCGATGCTCATTGTCCTCCTTTGACTTAATACGCTGACTCGAAATCCAGCTAACCCAGGAATACTATAGGCTAAATCTAACTCCAGTTTTTGGTCAAAAGCCTTCCGTTGACTAGCAACAGTAATATGCTCAAAAGCCTCTTTAATATCTGTGTGTGTAACTGGCGGCAAATCTTCCTGCGGTATGAGCACACCATCGATACGCAGCACCGGTGGGCTTGGAACCCTCAGATGTAAATCTGAGGCATCCTTTTCTACCATTAACCGAAGAAGTTCATCTATTTGCATGCTAGCGAGCCCTTAGTTGTAACAACAACCAAATATCTCCATAGGGATAGTATGCCAAGATTTGTGCTTCAATGCAATAGTATGGTGCCGTGTGATTCTCCCCTTATCCCGGTCTAGCTTCTTCGGCCTCAGCAGGCTATGGTCCTGGTGCCAAAAAATCCCGGGAAGAGAGCATTTCCTATGGTATGCAAAGTGTCACACCATACGCTGCCAAGCTCGGCGAAGAGCAAAGTGCTACTTGCAAGCATAGGCAAAGTATACCCAGAATAGCCATTCATTATAAGTCCCAAGATAAAGGCGGAGACAATGCCAAAGCCTATTAGCCATTTTCCACTTAACGGGATTGCAATTTCGATGCCGCTGAGGATTATTCAGCCTGGTAGACCCAGGTGAATCGCTTCTTGTATCTTTCCATTATGGCTATGGTCCTGGTGCCAAACAGTCCCAGGAAGAGAGCATTTCCCACAGCGTGGGAAACATCAAACCAGAAGCTGCTGAGCTCGGCGAAGAGCAGAGTGCTAAGTGTGAGAGGACCAGCAAAGTAGAGCCAGAAATAGATATTCATTATAAGTCCAAAGATAAAGGCAGAGATAACGCCAAAGCTTACCAGCCATTTTCTAGTTAATGGGATTGCTTCGCGAAAGCTTCCCTGAGTGCTATGAGATTGCTTCGCTGCCCCTTCGCTACAGTCAGAGCTCTGGCTCACCGCGATGACATACTCTGGAGTGAAACGACGCATGAATCGCCCCAGATAGCCAGCACCACACCCTATCAACCCCCAGGCAAGCATCTGGTATAGCGTCCAGGGACCTTGCCCTAAAAAGAAATTGGAGATGAGCGGCGTCATCGCTCCCACCATAAAGCCAGATACGGGACCAAAGACATATCCAGAGCAAATTATCAGGAAGGTGCATGGCTGAAAGCTGGGAATGGCACCAAAAGGAATTCTCAAAACCGCCGACATAGTGGCTAACATGGAAATCAAAGCTATCTCTTTGGAGCTCTGGGCGATTGACTCAAAACTGAAGAAAAAGGCCAGTATGACCACGATAGCAAGCACAGTTGCCATTAATGCCCAGTTCACCAGAGCATTTAACGAAGGCAGTAACACAAAGCAAATAGAAAGACCTACGGCAAGGGATATCAGCAGTGCCAGAGGAGATTGCTTCGCTTGCCCCTTCACAGCGCTCAGGATTTCGGCTAACCGCAATGACGTATTGTGACTCATTTCAATGCCTCAATCATCTCCTCAGCAGTTAATATATCGCCAGAGACACCATAACTTTTGAGAGCCTGCGCCAGGCGGTTTATCTGGGGCGAGAATAACAACGCTCGTGATAGCACTTCTCTCCTGGGACCGTCTACCACGATTTTTCCTTCGCTGAGCAACGCTACTCTGTCGCTAAACTCAGCCGCTATCTCCACATCCTGAGTCACCAGAATTACTGCTCTGCCCTCCCTCCGATATTCGTCCAGAAATTTCATTAACTCAGCCTTTAGCCGGTATTCCATCCCCCTGGTAGGCTCATCAAGGATAATTATCTGGGGCTGAGCTACCAGGATAGAAGCCAAAGCTACTCTTTGTTTCTCCCCACCACTCAGGAACCGGGGATATTGGTATCTATATTGCATCAGACCAAATCTCTCCAGCGTTCGATTAATCAATAATTCCGCTTCTTCACCCTTGACTCCCAGGTTATTCAAGGTGAAAGCAAGCTCCTCTTCCACCGTGTCGCAAAATAAATGGTCGTTGGGATTTTGAAAAACATAGCCCACTTTCCTGGACAACTCAGCCACAGTCGCTTCTTTAGTATTGATGTCACCAAGAATAACATCGCCCTTTGTCGGTTTAAGCAAGCCGTTGAAATGCTTGACCAAGGTAGTCTTCCCTGAGGCATTCCGCCCCATAATGGCGACAAATTCGCCGGGGCATACCTTCAAATTTATGCCCTTCAAGGCAACGAAGCCATCAGGATAAGCGTGCCATAAGTTCTTCACCTCGATTAGAGGCTTAAGATGAGATTGCTTCGTTTCACTCGCAATGCCATAAAAGGGGGACGCAATGACAGGTCCTTTATTGTCACCATGAGCGATAGCGAAGGGTCTCGGGATTGCCACGCCTTCAGCTCGCAATGACAATGAGGGATGCTCGGAATGCCGAGAGGCGAAGGGCTTAGAATGACGAAGAGTTTTAGCTAACGCTATTCTGCCTTCCTTGACCGTCAGTGGAGTGTTATCAATGAGGTTGCCTTTGCTCTTCACAGCCTGAGCAAGCTTAATTATGGGAGGTATCCCAACACCACTTTGGGAAATCCTTCCATCGCTGAGAATTGACCGTGGATCTCCATCAGCGGTAATCATCCCCTTCTCCAGCACAGTAACCCTATCGGAGTGCGCTACCACTCTATCCAATCTGTGTTCCACCAATATCACCGTGATGCCCAGCTCATCATTTAGCCGCTCGACCACATTAAGGACATCTTCAGCACCTTTGGGGTCTAATTCCGAAGTAGGCTCATCCAATACCAGGATATCGGGGTAAAGCGCCAGCACAGAGGCTATCGCCACTCTCTGCTTCTCGCCACCGGAAAGTTCGCTTGTTGCTCGATGTCGTAAGCTGACAATACCCACTGTATCCAGCGCCTCCTCCACTCTCCTGGCGATAACCTCTTTAGCAAAAGCGAGGTTTTCCAACCCAAAGGCAAGCTCGCTATCCACATCCATAGCCACCAACTGGTTTTCGGGGTCTTGAAATACCATCCCTACCATAGTAGCCAGTTCTTTGGTGGAATGCTTCATCACATTAAGGCCATTAACTTCCACCTTGCCGGTTATCTTCCCACCGTAAAAATGGGGTATTAACCCGTTTAGACAGCGACACAGGCTCGACTTTCCCCCTCCAGAGGGACCGGTAAGTAATACAAATTCACCATCCTCGATTTCAAGGTTGATGTCGCGAAGAGCCGGCTTATCACTACCGCTATAGTAAAAGGTCAGATTCTTTATGCTAACCAAGAGACACCTTCCTTTTTAGTAAAGCCAGGATAGGCATAGTGTTAACCAGAAGTAGTAAAACAAATAACATAGCCCATTCTGAAGCAGTAAGGCTGACAGCCTCGACAACGGGATAATACTGGTATCCTCCTTGCCCCAAACAGCGCAAAAAGATTCCAAAGGCAATGGAGGAAAAAACGAACGATAAAATAGTTATGTCACCTTTACTTAGTTTCAACTCCTTATAAAAAGTCCTCTTTTGCCCCGAGCCAAACGCCCGTGACTCCATTGCTTCAGCCACCTGGACAGCGCGGTCCAGGGAGTTGGATAACAATGGAATAGCGATGGAGGCATAGCTTTTGACTCTTTGAATCCGCCCTCCCTTGTCAAGCTCCAGGCCCCTGCTCTTCTTTCCATCAGCAATACGTTGAGCATCATCAATCAGAGCAGGAACAAATTTAGTGGACAAGCTTGTCACCATAACTGATTTATAAGGTAATTTCGCCTTAACCATAGCCAACATAAGGTCATCAGGATGAATGGCAAACATAAGCACAGTGAAAGCGGAGATTATCGCCAGCAATCTCAAGCTATTTCCCACCCCCCAGAGTATCCCCTCCAGAGTTATTCGAGGGGCACCGGCTATGGGAATGGCAAAGGGAAATTGATATAGAATATGAGAGCCTTGATTGCTTACCAGGGCATTGATGACTATGATTAATAAGCATAAAAAGAAGGCAAACTTCATCACCGAAAGCCATTCTTTCCATACCCTGGCTGCCAAAATTACCGGTAATGTGGATAAAGAGAGTAGAAGAAGATAAATGGGACTATCGAACAGTAGGGCAAAGATACAAACACCGGCAATCCAGGCTAACTTACACCACGGATTAAGCCTGTGGATGACCGTGCCTTTGTCACTATATTTGTAGCTTACCATTCATGGAAGTCCCAATGCACTACATCACCATCATGGAGTATGTAGGCAGCAGCTCCGACATTTGGTGATACCTCATTAACATAATAGAACCAATCTTTATTTGTTCCTGGATACTGAGAGCGGACGTCTTCTATCGCCTCCACAAATCCTCCCTTCGTTTCCACGGTAGCCACCTGCTGTAATGCATCCATAGCAGTTGAGCCATTATCCAGTGTCACCAATTCATCCAGCATTAGCGTGCTGTTGTCCTGGCTAACGATTACCCCTACTTCAATTTGCCCTGATGGCGTTGACCGGCAGCCGCTTAACGGAATGGCAAACAGGCAAGCAACAACAATCGCAATTACAACAAGTTTTAAGAGATTGTCTCGCTTTGCTCCCAACAACATAATGTCAATAAGCTCTATTTCTTCTCCGTACTAAAAACACTGCTAAACCTACAAGCAAGGCAACTATGCCAATCGCCACATACAACGGCCAGCTAGCGATGTGGAGCTGAACAGGCACCTTGACTCCTGTACCCACTCCCAGCTGGAGGGAGGGATTTGCGGCAATTATGTAAAGGCGAATAGCATAATCACCGTGTGAGAGTAGAGGAGGAGAAGCAATTACTTCTACTTCTTTAACCTCAGCGGGGACTAGAGTGAATTCACTTGGTGCGATATCAAACCAGTCTTTATATTCCTCGTCCACATATATCTCATACTCCGCCTCGCTATCCCCTGTGTTGATCACATAGAGAGTTTCATTGGCTGAACTGCCAAGGTAAGCATTGAATTCTAGCTCCCTTGGAGCAATTCCTACCCCAGCTGCTAACAGTGAAACAGGAAACAAAAGCATGACGGCAATCACCAAACAAAAAGCAGTGAGCAGCCATCTGCCTTGCATATCAGGATTCTTCCGCCCAGAAGATTAGAGTGCCTGTCTTTGTGCCAACACCAGCGTAATCCAGGGGAACAGCCAGTTTAGCTTGAGTTTCCAAATTGTCATTAGCATTTATTGTCTTACCAAACAAACGCCAGGAATTGTTATCCAGTTTCAGCCCATTGGTAAACAACCCTTGTGCCTGATCAGTTGTTTCAACAGTAACCGTAACTGGCATACCCCCTTTATTTTCGATAGTTATACTACAGGCATCGCTAGTATATCCTGGTGCCAGATCACCAAAATCGATACTATCAGGAGTCACCTCAACAGAGATCGCCGGGGTAATTGTGACAGATAAACTGACCTGTGCTTGAGAGCCCACTCCCGTCCCCACCTTGACTGAGACCTTGTCACTTCGGATACAGCCGCTTTTCTCAGCAAAGAGCTTAAAGGTGCCATCCCTATCTATAGTGATGTTTACCTCGCCATCACTGCCAGTGGTGTAATCGTGGTCAGCATAGACAGTAGCATTTTCGCAAGCTGACCAATCGTGAGCAGTATCATTATATACACTCACCGTGACACTGAATTCCTCACCCTTGGCCACTGCAGTTTTATTTACAGATATCTTTAAGGGAAGGTCAGTCCAAGCTCCATAATAGAAAAGCACTTCCTCATGTGGAGTAGCCGGAGGCGTTGTCTCAGCAAGTATAAATTGGTCAGCGCCAACGCTAGTGCTATAGTAATCTACCCGATACATCCAACCATTTGCTCCACTCGGCTGTTCACCGGCTATCGATTTTGCATATAGTCCTCCATATTCATCGGTGACATAATACGAGAACCTCTCCTCATGGTTGGAAGCCTCATCCAGAGCTCCCAGAGCAGTGGGGTCTGATAGATGATAAGTGGTGCCACTATTATCAGCCGTAATATCAGACTCGGTAACAGTTACATCACCACTCCAGACAGTGCTGGATTGCCCTTCAACTCTAACATAAACTGAACCGGGGGCCTGAGGCTGAAGAACCTCGACAGGGTATGGCTTGCCTAAAAGAGCTGGTATGGCATAAGCAGTAATCCAGGGAGAAGGGTTGCCCTGCCAATCAGGAAAGGAGCCATCGAGGTTCTGAAAGCCAAGTAAGTCATCGATAGAGGCATTATTATTCTTTGTCCAGTAACTGCTCGTCGGGTTCTGTCCCGCAGCTACAATGGCATCAATTGCCCAGGAATCGGTGGACGGGTTAGTTGCCCCCCAGGAGAGAAAGCCACCATTATCCGCCTGCTGGGATTTAATATAATTTAAGCTATTTACGATAGCATTCGAGCCTGAACTTTCCCCGGCAGCAATCAAAGCCATCACAGCGCATGCGGTATCATCAACATCGCTAGATTGATTTATAGCCCAACTCCAACCACCATCGTCGTTTTGATTGTTCTTAATAAAACCCACCGAATTAGCGATAATCTCCGAGCTTAGACTTTCACCAGCGGAGACAAGTGCCATGATACCCCAGAAATCATCGTTTAACAGCGATGCGTCACCAATCTGCCCGTCATCATAGAGTGTCTTTAGTGCATCCACAAAATTTATGCCACCAAAATCTGTAGGGCTTTCCCCAGCAGCTACTATTGCCAGAATCATGCGTGCAACATCAGGAGCTATGCTAACATTAGCATTACCGGCATGTGTCTCTAAATAATCAACGATGGAGGGATTGCTTCCCACTTTCCAGGTATGTGGATCTTCCCCACCAGCGGCTATCGCCATAGTCACCCATGCTGAAGTAGCAAAACCTCCGATATCACCTTGAATTGTCTGGTTGTTACGCAAGTAATCCAGAGCACTGGCTATTTCAGTATCGCTGCACGATAAAGGATAATTAGAATAGGCAACTATGGGTATAGGCAAAATAGTCAATATAACCGCAAAAATCACCAATAACCTGCCAAGAAAAGCACCAATCTGCTTCTTGATATCAGCCATTTCGAGCCCTCCCTTCGTTCAATAAACAAGCTCACTTTATTATACGCAAGTAAACTTGACTACGGTAGTATAAATAACCCTGTAATGAAATGTCAATACCCTATTCTTGTCATTGCGAGGCGCCCCTCTTCCTGTCATTGCGAGGCACAAAGTGCCGAAGCAATCCCAATGAGGAAACAACGATAACAACGTGAGTTCATTCTGCCACTGTGAAGCAAAAGCTACGCTTTATCTTACAATAGCGCGGACTGGATGAAATCTAGATTCACCTGTATACCCTTTACAGACTATGTGGTATTATGTCCTTCACACTCTCTGCGTGGAATAATAGCAGTAGCAAATCTTTAGAGAGACAGATGAAACTCTTAAGAATTCCCACAGCACACAGTCATCTCAACCGAAGAAAAACTCTGCTGGCTCTTATGACTATCACCCTCATTGCATCTCTTTTAGGCGCGACGTTTCCCTTCAACGCAAATGTAAATGATAGAACTGTTTCTGCTGATAGCGTCTTCTATGACTTTATAAGCAAAGCCTCCACAGCATCCTGGACAAGTGAAGCCGGCAGCCTGCTATTTCCAGGGAGTGAGAACGATGACAAAGGCTTTGCCCTCTACAGAGATAATTGGCAACTTGAGGATGGTAGCACGTGGGCAAGAGTTCTGGAAACGCATCCTCAATGGGTAAGCAATGGCTGGATTATGGGCCGATACCCCCAATTGACCATCCCTTCCGGGGCAGAGCTTAAAGTTACCGTGGGTTTTCTCAAAGGGGCTACAGGGACTGATGGCGTTACCTTTGAGGTTCAGTTTGAAGAAGGCCAGAGTAGACAAACAATTCTAAGCCTTCAGGCGACTTATGATGGCAAGCTTGATTCCACAACTAAGAGCCTGAGTTCGTTGTCTGGCAGGACGGGATATTTCATACTGTATGTTAAGGCCGGACAGAGCTCGGGGCAGGACTGGGCAGCCTGGGCTGAGGCAAAAATAGAGGTCGAGGCTCCACCTGCTCTCCCTGACCTGAAGATAACTGATGTGTGGAGCAGTGATAGCCAGCTCTGCTACAGCATAGAGAACATCGGTGAGGGCAGCGTCGGTGGTGCTGTCTCCCCGGTAAGCTTCTACAATGTCCTGTTCATCGATGGGGAGCGGGTGGCAGAGGACCTTGTTACTACACCCTTGGCCTCTGGCCAAGAATTGGAGCGATGTTTTGATTACCAGTGGCAGATGGCATTAACTCAACATACCATAAGGGTTTGCGCTGACTGGGATGAAGACGTAGCAGAAAGCAATGAGCAGAATAACTGCAAGGAAGAGGAAGTTGAACCTGCAGTAATTCTGCCTCCAGTAACTCCACCACCAGCAGAGCTAGTATTGCCTTGTTATATCTCTGGCGAGATTCTGGATTTCGATTACTGCCTGGACACGTTGAAAATCAAAATATGCCCCGCTGAATCAATTGAACAATGTACACCGGAAGCTGGCGTTTTTTATGTAGATGTAGTAAGGCTCCCTGCAGAACCCACTTCAGTATTAACCTACCTACCGTCAGGACCGGTGACATATCAAGCTACAGTTTCCTGTAATGGGTCTTATATAATAGAGCCTGTTTACTCTCCCCATGGAAGAGAATGTAGGTGGATAGGGTCTTGGGAGCCAAGCAAGTATTTCGTTGATATGAGCGGCTCCAAACCATTGAGCACATGTCCCAGGGATTTTCATTTCGTGCCATATGATTCCGAGCCACCGACAGTAAGTATAAGGGTTAGCAACACCAGGCCAAGGGCAGATGAAGATGTACTGATTACCATCTTGGGATACGATGATAAGGGCATATCCACTATCCCGCAGAAAACTGATATAACTTTCCTGGATGGTTCAAGACAAACAGGACCTTGGGTCATATATTCAGATATTATAGCTGGACTGGAAGGCAGCACAGGCGGAATACAATTCTCAATCACAGATAATGGCATAATGCAAGCGACCATAATAGCCAAGGTTTGTGATATTGGAGGAAATGAGTGCTCATCAATACTGACCTTATCTTTTGGTACCTGCGATGATGGTTATCAGAATTACGGCGAAACCGGAGTTGATTGTGGAGGTCCGTGTCCATCTAAGTGCATAAACTGTCTTGGTGATTGGGAATTAGGGAATAATCCTTCAGCTTACTTATATAGCCCTGAGCACTGGGACAATATACGAGCATGGGCAGATACAGCTCTGAGTGAATATGCGGCCAATCATTCTATGAGTCTTCTTGAGCTTGATACAAGTGACAAGATGATGGACGCGATTGCCTGGTGGGTAATGAAGCACATGAGTTACCGAGGAGATGGCTTTAATCAACGAATTAATAATAATTTACATCTGGGTTACGATCCCGATGACTACGATCATGGTGATTTTCCACAACCAGCATATTATACCCTCCGCTACAGTGGGCTCTGGCGAAGTACGATGACTTACACTGATGACAAGGGCGAATTACAAACGTGGAACCCTCCTGCTGACTCTGAAAAGTGGTTCTTTGGAGACTGTGAGGACTTTGGGGTTCTCCAAGTTGCTCTGCTCAGGTCTTTGGGTGTGAGTCACAGATGCGCATTCAATGTTGAGGAGCCATCGCATAGTACCACCATAATATATTACAAAGGTAAATACAGGATACGGGATTACGGGGCAATAACCCCAGATGATATTTGGGTAGACAACTTGTGGAATGATAAGATAGGCGCATTTGCTTGCTATTACGGTGCTGATGTCGATATGGTTAAACCCTGGGAGTACACCATGAATTATCCAGGATGTGAAAATCCCAGAGTAGATATCACCGGAGGAGGTTTCGGAGAGAAAAGGTTATGGTTGGACTGGGATGGATGGGGGACAAACAAGATGGCTGTTGCTGGAGATATGAATGGCGATGGAAGGGATGATATAATCGCTGTACGATATGACCAGGAGGAGAGAACGTTCTTCGCCGATGAACTTCTTTCCAGCGGGTCGGGTTTTCAGGAGCCACCTGTAGGATTGGCGGATGGAGACGAAACTGACTTCCATCCCATAGTAGGTAGCCAGACAGGAGACGACTTTGTCGTCGTAGTTGATCCTCACCTGGCAGCGGGACCTCACTTATGGTGCGTTGAAGGAGCAAATTGTCCAGTCGGATTCGATGGTTATGATGTCGCTGCAGAAGCTTCGGTTGTGAGATTGGGAGATCCGGACGGGAATGGATACAGTAACGTAGTAGAGTTCCTTCAGAGCCCAAGCGGGAATGTCACAGTAGACGGGATGTGGAGGAGGGGAGGGTTCTCCTTAGACGGCGAGTTCCCGTTTGTAGGCGACTTCGATGGAGATGGGGCTGATGATATAATTACCTTTACGAGGGGAGAGTTAGGCGATGTGTGGGTCGCACGATCACGATGGGTGCAGATCGGGCCCGGCCTTTTCCGTAATTATTTTTGCTGGGCATCATATAAATGGCATGACAATTTCTGTTTGGATGAGGAGACACCGCTTGTTGGAGATTTCAACGGCGATGGAAGAGATGACATAGTCACTTTTAAACAGGATACAGGGCATGTTTTCGTAGCTCTTTCCACTATATTCGGATTCTGGGGCGATGGCTGGCTTTGGAAGGATAATTTCTGCTATGAGGGAGATATTCCGCTTGTTGGAGACTTCAATGGTGATGGAAGAGATGACATTGCTTCGCTGAGTGAGCATGATGGAACGGTCAGGATTTCGGTAGCTTTAGCCAATCCAAGCAATATAAGTTACGTTTTCGCTGACCCAGAGTGTAACTTGTGCGAGGTTCCCTTCTTTCAGGATGCCTACTTCCCATCCAAATGTCCATAAGGTGAAGAAATGATGCGAAAAGCTGCTTTGATTCTTTTTGTGTGTTCGCTTTTATCTATGTCGTCTCTATCGGCTAGCAATGTCAATGCAGAGCTTTTTTACACAGGAAACATAGCGACAGACTCCCTTTCAGCTGAAATAGATGTGAATCAAAATGCCTCGGTCACAGTTGAATACACTTTGATCAACCGTGGAGAAGAAAAAGAAGAAGTCAATCTTGGGTTTTCACCAGAGAATGCCATGGCTCTCCTGGATGGTGAGGAATTATCCAACCCGGTGAGCTTTGCAGCAGGTGAAATGAAGAAACTTTCACTCTCCTACTCCATGGAAGTGGGAACAGAAGATTACAAGGTGATTGTTTTCAACACCGTACTTCTATTTAACGGCAAGTCAAACTCCCAGACAATTAGCAATTATCGGCTGAAAGCTATACTTCCAAATGGAATAAACAGGCTTGTTCATTCAAATAGGCCCTACGAAACAACCTCTGAAGATGGAAGAGTCGCTGTTATTTGGACAGAAAGTAATATCTATTCCATTCCTTTATCTTTTAGCTGGAGCACCATAGATGTTGACCTTGCAGCGACAAAGAAGGCAACTCCAAGCACAATTAGCTCACAAAATGAAGTGGTAAAGATAGAGGTAACAATGCAGAATAACGGCGATGAAGAGGCGAGAGATATTGAGCTCTACGATGATTTCTTCCCCACACTTTTTGAAGCAGTCGAGCCTCTGGAAGAATTCAAGCTAGTTCAGCCGGAGGAGAGTGACCCTCACCTCTACTGGACAAAAAAAGTAGATTCTCTCCAGCCCGGAGAAAGCCAGGGTTATACATATTCAATAAAAGTTAAAGTTCTTTCCCCGGAGACTAGGCTGAATCCCCTTACCATACTAGTCAACGGGACTCCGGTAGCGGCATCAAACGACATTATCATATATGGCGAAACTGAGGAACCATATGAACTGGCTGAGAGAGAATTCCCCACACTGTATGTGATAATTGGTGCCGTTGTGGTTGTTGCTATAATAGCTTCAGTCTTGGTCATCAGGTCAAAGAAGAAGGCATAGCCTCCCCTCGCGATATCTCATATCTACCTTTATTTCTATTATGCCCGGTTAGCGACATAGCGTTTTGGGCATTGGATAATGTACGGTATCTCGGATTTAGAATTTTGTTTCACAGGAATTGCCACACCTGCAGCAATCAGGCGCTGATAGACCGCTTATTTCGTGCCAGATCAACAATTTTGTATTCCAGCTTCTCCTCTTCCAGCCTGTGAACTATCTCTGAAGCTGCATCCTCAGTAGAAACCACCAGGAATGACTGTCCACAGGATGCTGCCTCCACCATCGCCTCCTTGACTCCATAACGATAATCCGGCTTCTTGCCTGTACTTTTCAGGGTAACCAGAGACTCATTGCCGATAGCCCCGACCAGTTTCCCTTTATCCAGCTCTTCCTTCAATCGGGCAAAATCAACATTCCGTGACCCTCCCTCCCGCACATCCGGTACCTTGCAAATAATTACCTCGCCCATCTCCAGTTCTATTACTCCTTCTATCTGAGAGATACCAACATCTCCACCCTTCTTGGCATCGAATACAGCTATTCCCGTCGCTGCTCCTCTCGCTAACTTGTTCGAGGCAAATAACAAGCCGTCCTTCATATATAGTGAAACTGATTGACCACTCGATAAATTATCAGCAGCTATTGCTGTGGAAACCGATATATCGCTGACCACTTTATTCACAAACGAACTGTAGCTTTGTAACTGCCGCGCCATTTTCAAAATCCAGTCCACACCCTCTTTGGTCACCTGATATCTAGAGCGACCTTGAGAGGCAAGCCAACCATCGCTTATCAATTCTTTAACATATTCAGAGATTGCCTGAGGGCTGATATTCAACTTCCCGGCAATGTTCTTCTGCTGTATATTTGGTTGACTTGCCGCTATTTCCAGCAGTATCTGGAATTTGGTGGCTAGATTCTTACTCTGCAATATCTCTACCATTATAAAAATTATACCACTTACCTTTAATGGGCGGACGAATCGGGGCAATCATTGCTCAATATACATCTATCACATTCGGGATTTCTAGCATGGCATACCTTTCTGCCGTGCTCTATCATGTGGATATGAAACTGATAAACCTTTGATGGCGGAAGCTGCTGTTGCAGCAGGTAGTGCGCCTTCTTTATCGATACGTTGGCATCAATCAATCCCAGGCGTTTGGCTACCCGAAAAACATGCGTGTCCACCGGAAGACAAGGCTTGCCCAGTGAGAAAAGCAATACGCAGTTAGCCGTCTTTTCTCCTACCCCTGGTAAATCCAGTAAGTAATCCTTAGCTTCAGATATACTCAGTGAGCCAAGAAAATCAAGGCTAATATGTCCCTGCTCCTTCTTAATCTGGTTAAGTATGTTCTTTATTCTCGGCGCCTTAATTTTAGATAGACCGCCTTCCCTGATGGCATAGGCAATTTCCTGTACAGGAGCAGAGGCGATAGCTTCCCAGCTACCAAAGCTAGACATCAGCATATTGAAGGCACGTTTTGAATTTGTGTCCGAGGTATTCTGGGAAAGTATGGTACGCACTAAGCCAGCAAGCGGCTTCCCATCAGGACGCCATTCCAGCTTTCCATATTCCCTCTCCAGCAGGTTGATGATTTCCTCAATACACATACATAAGCTATAATATCAAAGGAGGAACAATAGATGAAAAGAGAGGAAATGAAGGAAAAAATTGACGGAGAGTTAAGACATATCACTCGCTCTTTCAGAGGCTCCAATCAGAACATGCTAAGGGCGGCTTACAATATGATACGACGACATGACCTAGCTCTTAATCCACATTGTCCAGCACAAGAAAGCTTGATGAAAAGCATAGAACAACTAAGAGGGACACATCCAGAATTCTCCCCCTTGTATGACAAGAGCTTATTCGAGAAGGATAGCTAAAGCGAATTACATTGAACTAAAAGAGAAGATATGCTGCACATTTTCCCCAAAATAGGTTGATGGCGATGGCGTTACCGCTGTATTGTTGAAGAGAATCAGGGGAGCAATGCCAAAATTCTATTCTGACGAAGAGTGTGGAATTTCATATGAGGCACGTGCGATAGGCTGGCACAGAATATTCCCGTTTTCATTACTGCCATATTTAACAGGGAATAAAATTCCTCTTTACTTTTCTATGAAGAGCCAAATTGAGGCAGAGTGGTGGCAACAAGGCATCCTTCGGATAGAGCCGCCAATTATGTCTGACGAGCCTTTATGGAAAAGTGGGCCGTTAGTTCCACTATCAGACTATGCTTTTGAGGTCGAAAAAATGCAGGTAGGTCAAAGATGGTCGACTATTTTATTTCTGAAAGGCGGAGCGAGTTTTGCGCAACCTTGTAATATTGAATGTCATGTGGATTTCCAAAACATCAAAGACGGCAAACGGACACATTGCTCAGTAAAGGTGGCTGATATTGAGGTTGTATCAAGAGGACCATTTTTAACAACCATTCTTATGTGGATAATTGGCCTCATCGTTGCTGGACTAACAGGTTATTTTATAAATGCCTTAACATAGTACATCAACTACTCTGGAGGAAAACCATCTAACGAGCTAGATTGAACTAAAAGAGAAGGTGTGCTACATTCAACCCCAAGATTATGACTAGCCCTGTAACACTAGCGCCAACTACAGTAGAGCCAATTCGCCGTGCCTTTCCCGCTGAGAAAGCGAAGGCGTGGCACTATAAGATACATCCTTATTATACTAAGCAGCCATCTAATGTGGTGGGTGAATATATCCGCCATTTTTGCCCTGAGGGCGGGCTAGTGGTTGACCCATTTTGTGGCAGTGGCGTCACTGCTATTGAAGCACTAACCAATAAGCGCCGCACAGTTTGTCTTGACCTTGACCCTTTAGCAGTTTTCATCACCAGGCAAACCTGCCTTGCTCCTGTTGCCCTTAATGCCTACTGGGAAGCCTACCAGCAAGTTGAGCAAGAAATGAAGCCCATTGTGGAGTTTGTGCGTAAAGCCTCACCTAAAGAGCTAGGCGATTATGAGCTAAAGGAATGGTATCCCAAAGGAGCAAAGCTTCCTTCTAATGCTGATAGAAGCTATGTGGAAGACCTGTTTACCAAAGCCAACCTGGTAGTGTTGAGCCATCTTCGAGGCACCATCATGAGAGTTCAAGACGAACAAGCGAGACAGCTACTACTATTTGCCTTCTCTGGTGCTTTAGATAAGGCGAGTATTCTCTACAGGGTGGCCGAAGCGGGCAAAAAGCATGGAGGCGGTTCGGGGCTATTTATGGTGTATCGCTACTGGATTCCGCCAGTTCTGGCTCCCCGCGACGCTTGGAATGCATTCGCTGACCAAGTGCGGAGAGTGGCCAAGTCCAAACAAAATGGCAATACTCTCTTTGGAGACTTTGTCCGTGAGGGCGAGACCTTCAATATCTACTGTGATTCAGCGGAGAACTTACCCAAGTATGTAGACAAAGATACAGTCGATTATATCTACACCGACCCTCCTTATGGTGCTCATATCGCCTACTTGGATTTGGGCATTATGTGGCATGCCTGGCTGGGATTTGAGGTTACACCTGAAATGCGAGCAAGAGAAGCCATTGAAGGCGGCGAGCAGCAATTCGATGAAAAGCACTATCTGGAAGTACTCCAGAAATCCTTCGAGCAGATGTTTTACGCCCTAAAGAATGAAGCCTGGTTGTCCCTCGTCTTCCACCACAAAGAAACCAACCTGTGGTATCAAATTCGGGACATGCTCCGTTACATTGGCTTCAATTATGTTAATACAGTAGCCCAACCATTAAGTTGGCGTTCCTTTCACAAGTTTAAAAACCCGTTACGCGTTCTTGGCGAGAGCCTGATTGTCAACTTTCAGAAGTCTGGTGAAAGGAAAATATCCCAGCCCATGTCTCTGCCAATGGCAAATATAATTAAGAATGTTGCTGAGAGGGTAATTTATCGTGATGGAGGGGCAACAACAGAGGAAATACTCAGGGAGGTAGTGCCAGAGCTTTTCGAAAACGACCTTTTCATCGATGCTGCCTCCAAGAATATAGGGGACATCCTGGCAATCCTTGAAAGCGACTTCGACATTGACGATAATAACTTATGGCAAATCAAGGCTGAGCGACAGGTAGGCAACTTCATCCCAACGAAGGCCCGCATTAGATACTATGTAATAGGCTACTTACGGAAGGCGGGCAAGGCAAACTTCGATAGCATTATAACAACCATCCTGCCGCTACTCATAAATGGGCACCGACCTACAAGGCAAGATATTACCGATGTCCTGAACGAAGTAGCAATTTCCTATGATGGCGTCAATTGGGAGCTAAAGGACCCCAGCATGTTAGCAAAACAAGGAATTTTGCCATTATTCGTCTCTGAGAAAGGTGAAGATTACCCTGCTAAGATTCCTGCCAGCACCACTCACAACCAGCATATTTATCGCCTTGCCATACTCTGCCAGAAGGCTGGATTTGTTCCCTACATAGGGAAGCAAGAGAGAAATGACCCCATGCTGGCAGGACTTAAACCGCTAACCTACCTTAATGTGAAAGCTGACCCAGTTCAGCAAAAGCGGATTGAGCAAATTGATGTAATCTGGGCACAGGGAGATGGCACTCCGGTATGGGCCTTCGAGGTAGAGGAACATACACCTATCCTAAGTGCTTTAGAGCGATTTGTGGCTTTGCTATCAGCTGTGCCCGAATTAGGCAAAAGCCGGCAGCTAACTATTGTGGCTCCGAAAACTAGACGCAGGAAGCTGCAGCAAGAGTTAACCAGCTCATCCTATATTGGGCATCCACAGTATTTAGAAAACAAAATCACCTATATGTTTTACGACGATTTAGAAGCGGGATTTTCCAAGTATACCCGCCGAGTTACTTTTCGCCCTGAAGAGCTTCATACTTTATGCCACCTCCCACCAACCCCAAATAGCCAAGCCTGATTTACTTTGGTGATATCCCCAGTAAAAGTAGAAGTTTACTTGAATTCATAGAGGTAGATTTTTGAATTTGCTACAAGCCAGACAGGTTGGTATACTACACCAGCTTTATGGATTACGAGACAGTCATTGGGCTGGAAGTCCATGCTCAACTATTAACCAGGAGCAAGATGTTCTGCTCCTGCAGCACCGATTATGTTGATGCTCCACCCAATACTCATGTTTGCCCCATCTGTCTGGGCATGCCTGGCACGCTCCCGGTTATCAATAAGAAAGCAGTGGAATACACCATAATGACAGCACTGGCTCTAAACTGCAGCATTGCTGAATACACTAAATTTGACCGCAAGAATTACTTCTACCCTGACATGATGAAAAACTATCAAATCTCCCAATACGACGCCCCTATCGGGAAAGGGGGTTGCCTGGTCATCAACAGCGATGGACACCAGAAAAAAGTCAATATCACCAGGGTTCACCTTGAGGAGGATGTGGCTAAGCTGTGGCATAGAGGAGATTATAGCCTGGTGGATGTTAATCGCTCTGGAATTCCACTAATGGAGACTGTCAGCGAGCCCGAAATTAGTTCTGCTGAAGAGGCGCGAGATTACCTTATCAAATTACACACTATCCTCCGCTATTTGGGGGTATCTACAGGTAATATGGAGGACGGTAGCTTCCGATGCGACGCAAATATAAGTATTCGCCCGTCCGGCAGCAAAGAATTGCTGTCGAAAGTTGAAGTTAAGAACATGAACAGCTTTAAGGCAGTCTATCAAGCCTTGAAATATGAATCAGAAAGACAAAGAGAGGTCCTTGATAAAGGAGGCAAGTTAGTTCAGGAAACAAGAGGCTGGCTGGATGAGAAAGGTATTACCGTTAGCCAGAGAAGCAAAGAATACGCTGATGATTATCGCTATTTCCCTGAACCTGATTTACCTCCTTTGTTTCTCGATATGGCCTGGA
>Ga0315543_1000298_pt1 | contig 63781 bp, 67 predicted proteins | sample SalMarSW160210MG_2_FD_203098 | JGI IMG/M metagenome (GOLD analysis project Ga0315543, IMG submission 203098) | Salt marsh sediment microbial communities from the Plum Island Ecosystem LTER, Massachusetts, United States - Salt Marsh Sediment SW1601-210 ... | reverse complement strand
GCCAGATTGGCGCTGATGGTGCTAATTACAAAGCTTTGGAATTTGGTGGCGAGGCCTTGGCTCAGATAACTATGTCGCAGCGTCTCACTATCGCCAATATGGCTGTGGAAGCTGGGGCCAAGGTTGGCCTGTTTCCCGGTGATAAAATCACCCAGGACTTCCTCATAGAGCATGGACGGGGCGACAATTACAAGCCGCTATATCCCGATGCTGAGGCAAATTACGAGCAGGTCATACCCGTGAATCTCGGCCAGCTTGAGCCAATGCTATCTCTTCCTCACGCTGTGGATAACGTCCATCCAGTGACTCAAGTAAAAGGGGTCAAAATCCAGCAGGCATTTATTGGCACTTGTACTAACGGACGTCTGGAAGATTTAGCCTTGGCTGCTGAGATTCTTAAGGGCAAGAAGAGGCATCCCGGTACTAGATTGCTCATAGCGCCGGCTTCGAGGCAGGTGCTCATTCGAGCTATAGAGAAAGGCTATATCCAGAGCTTAATTGAAGCTGGAGCAGCTATTCTGCCGCCGGGTTGTGCCGCTTGCCTCGGTCTCCACCAGGGGGTGTTGGGAGATGGCGAGGTTTGCCTTTCCACCGCCAATCGTAATTTTAAGGGAAGAATGGGCAACCCCGAGGCTATGGTATACTTGGCTAGCCCGGCAACTGCCGCCGCCTCAGCTATAAGGGGCGAGATTACTGACCCCAGGGAACTTATGTGATGCCTGACTTGGTACTTAAGGGCAAAGCCATTAAACTGGGGGATAATATCTCCACTGATGATATTATTCCCGGCAGGTTTGCCCATTTGAGGAGCAACTTGCCTGAACTCGCCAAGCATATCCTGGAGGATGCTGTGCCTGGATTCGCCTCAAAGGTAAAGTCGGATGATTTCCTCATTGCGGGTAAAAACTTCGGTCTGGGTTCCAGTCGGGAACATGCCCCGGTAGTAATCAAAATGTCGGGGGTTGGCGCTATTTTAGCCAAATCGGCAGCACGCATATTTTTCAGGAACGCCATAAACCAGGGTTTGCCTGTTCTGCTCTGCGACACCGATAAAATCGGCGACGGCGATGAACTGGAGATAAATTTGACTGGTGGTATGATTGCTAATTTGACTTCTGGTATTACATTAAGCTGTAGCAAGATGCCGCCGATAATGTCCGCTATTCTTAAAGAGGGCGGGCTTATCCCGTACATACAGAAGCATAAGGGCTTTGTTATTACAAGCTAACTTTCCTCTCCCTTGATGGGAGAGGATTAAGGTGAGGGTGATGGCTATTATGAAACGCAGAATAACTTTTATTCCTGGCGATGGCATAGGGCCTGAAGTGGCTGAGGCGACACGGCGGGTGCTGGAAGCTACGGGGGTCGAGTTCCAGTGGGACACTGTTATCATAGGTAGTCAGGCTCAAGATAAGTTCGGCACACCTCTCCCTGACCAGGCTCTCCAGTCCATAAGGAAAAACAAAGTCGCCCTTAAGGGACCGGTGACCACACCCATAGGCACTGGCTTCAGGAGCGTCAATGTCGCTTTGAGGCAGATGTTAGACCTTTATGCCTGTCTTCGTCCCTATAAGGTTTACCCCGGTATAAACACGCCATTCAAAGGCGTGGATATAGTGGTAGTCAGGGAGAATACCGAAGACCTCTATGCCGGTATCGAATTTGCCAGGGGTGATTCAGAAACAAAGCAGTTGCTGGAGTTTGTGCTCGATGCCACGGGAAAGGAGATAAGGAAAGACTCCGCTGTAAGCTTGAAGGTTATATCCCAAACAGCTAGCCGGCGAATTGTCAAATTTGCCTTTGACTATGCCCGGCAGAACGGCAGAAAAAAGGTGACCGCGGTTCACAAGGCTAACATACTCAAATTCTCCGACGGACTTTTCCTGGATACTGCTCGCGAAGTTGCCAAAGAGTATAACGACATAGAATTTGGCGATATGCTGGTGGACGCAACCTGCATGGAGCTGGTCAGAAAGCCCCACATATTTGACGTCCTCGTGCTGCCCAATTTATACGGCGATATAATTTCGGACCTCTGTGCCGGGCTGGTCGGCAGCATGGGTGTAGCGCCGGGAGCCAACATCGGGGATGAGGTAGCTATCTTTGAACCTACCCACGGAAGCGCCCCCAAATACGCCGGGCAAAATAAGGCCAATCCCATGGCTACGATGCTCTCCGGGGTGATGATGCTGCGTTACCTGCGGGAGAAGGATAGTGCCGATAAATTGGAAAGCGCTATAGCTGAGGTCATAGCTGAAAGCGAGGATGTCACCTATGATTTGAAGCTCGACCCCGCCACAGCGGTGGGCACCAGCCAGGTAGCCGACGCTGTAATAGAAAAGCTAAAGCGTTAATCTGAACCAGGCGATTATGGTAAAATTTCTTATTGCAAGGGCTGGAAGGGAACATTTAGCTTTTTAACCAGCTGCAGGGAATTCATTCAAGGTTTTTGACTTATCAGGTATTACAAGCTACCATATCAGCATGAACACAAGCAAGGCGCCTGAGCTAGTCCTTTTCCCTTTAACTGGTGAGGTGAATAATCAAGGTCACCTCCTTATCGGCGGCTGCGATGTTGTTGACCTGGTTAACGAATTCGGCACGCCGCTCTATCTTTTCGATGAACTCACCCTCCGCCATAAGTGCCGTGACTTTAAAGATGAGTTCTGTAAATATCATCCTGATACCCTGGTCATTTATGCCTCCAAAGCCTTCCTGAACCGGGCTTTGGCTCTCATATTTAAGGAAGAAGGTCTGGGACTCGATGTTGTCTCTGGGGGAGAACTTAGCATCGCCCATTCCGTGGATTTTCCTCTGGATAAGGTCTATTTCCACGGCAACAATAAGACGCCGGAAGAATTAAATCTTGCCCTGGATTTGGGAGTTGGCAGAATTGTGGTGGACAACTTTTATGAACTTGAGTTGCTTAATGGGCTGGTCAAGGAAAGGGGGATGGGGCAAGATATTTTGCTTCGCCTCACTCCGGGGGTCGACCCCCACACTCACCAATATACTACTACCGGGACGATAGAGAGCAAATTTGGCTTTCCCCTGGCTACCGGGCAGGCTGAAGAAGCGGTAAACCGGGCCTTGTCAGCCTCCAACCTTAACCTTTTGGGCTTTCATTTCCATCTCGGCTCCCCGGTGTCCGAGATTCAGCCTTATGAGCTGGCTATGGAGCTTTTGCTGCGATTTGCTCAGGAAACGAGCCGAAAATTCGGATTTAACCTTAGCGAATTAGACATCGGTGGCGGTTTTGCCGTTCCAGATACTCTGGACTCCAAAGTGCCAACAATAGCTGACTATGCCGGGGCTTTGACTGGCAAGCTGAATGGTCTTATTTCAGAACTGGGATTGAGTCGCCCCCGGCTAATTATCGAGCCAGGAAGGGCAATTGTCGGCCAGGCCGGAGTGGCATTATACAAGGTCGGGGCGATAAAGGAGATACCTGGCATAAAGAAATATGTCTGTATCGATGGTGGCATGAGCGACAACATCCGTCCGGCTCTTTATGGATCTAAATATGAAGCTTTGGTGGCTAACAAAGCTTCGGAGGCAGAAAGAGAGGTAGTTACCATTGCGGGTAAGCTCTGCGAGTCTGGTGATATTCTAGTAAAGGATATCAATTTGGCTACAGTGCATCCCGGTGACATCATAGCTATTCCATTTTGTGGTGCCTATTCCATACCCATGTCGAGCAATTACAATGCCATGCCCAGACCGGCTATAGTCATGGTAAAGGAAAGTCGAGCGCGTCTTATTCGGCGCAGGGAGACCTATCAGGATTTGATGAACTTGGACTTAATTTAACATGTGGCAAGTTATAGGACAAGATAAAATTCTATCTTTGCTGGATTACAGCCTTAAAACCGATGCTATAGCCCACGCCTATCTTCTGGCAGGGCCGCGGCATGTGGGCAAAGGGACTTTAGCCATCAATTTGGCTCAAGCCCTAAATTGCGATGGCCCTGAGCTGCCTTGCGGGCAATGCCGTTCCTGCCAGCGAATCCTGGAGGGCAAGCACGCTGACGTCACTCCTATTGGCTTGGATTCTAAAACGGAGATTGGTATTGATGATATTCGAGGGCTGCAGCGCTTAGCCAACCTGCCACCGTATGAAGGTAAGTGCAAAGTGTTTATCATTGATGACGCTGAATATCTATCTACTGAGGCGGCTAATTCCTTGCTCAAGATATTAGAAGAGCCACCGCAAAGGGTAGTTTGGCTTCTATTAGCTGCTGAGGAGGAGCACCTCTTACCGACAATCATTTCACGTTGTCAGCGGCTGGAATTGAAGCCTGTGCCATCAGAGCGAGTACAAGAGGTACTCGTCAACTCATATAATGTTGATGTTGATAAAGCAAAGATTTTGACGCAATTGTGCCATGGTCGCCTTGGCTGGGCGTTGTCCGCTTTGACAAATGACGATATATTAGAGCAGCGATCCCAAAGGATAGCCAAGCTGTTATCCCTATTAACTGCCGACTTAGGGCAAAGGTTTGCCTACGCCCAAGAGCTGGCAAGCCACTTTGGACAGAACCGGAGAGCCGGAGCAGAAATAATAGAGATTTGGCTCGACTGGTGGCGTGATTTGATGCTCATTAAAGGTGGTTGCAAGGAGGCCATCATTAATGTAGATTATGAGATAGCTCTGGAAGAACAAGCCGGGGGATTAAGTCTGAACGAAATTAAAGGGTTTCTTGCTAATCTTTGCTTGCTACAGGAGGAAATCTCTAAGAATGTTAATCCCCGTTTAGCATTGGAATGGCTGATGCTCAATTTACCCAGAAAAAACTGAGTGTAAAATCCTGAACGAGAATATCATTGCGGAGTTTATAATATATTTCGATGGCTAACATAATTGGAGTCAAATTCCGCCCTAGAGGGAAATTAATTTACTGTGATGCTGGTGAGATATTCCTGCAAGTAAGCGACTATGTAGTGGTGGATACTGGTCGTGGGCTAGACGTGGCTAAAGTTGTTACTCTTGAAGCCTCGTCTCAACCAAGCGAACAATTAATGACGGTAGTACGCCAGGCTAAGGAGGGGGATTTAGAGGAAGCTCGGCAAAACTTGGAAAAAGAAGCCTTAAGCAAGTGCAATGAAATGGCAGACCAACTTGGTTTAAAGATGAAGCCACTAGCGGCTCGCTATGATTCCCAGGATGAGCGCCTAACCATATTCTTCAGTGCTGAGGAGAGGGTGGACTTCCGAGACCTGGTTCGGAAATTGAGCTATGCTCTGGAAAGACGGGTAGAGTTAAGGCAAGTGGGGGCAAGGGATGAGGCTAAGCTGTTGGGTAGTATAGGCAAGTGCGGCTATCCTTTATGTTGCCAGAATTCCCTCACCAGCTTTGCCTCAGTATCTATTAAAATGGCTAAGGAACAGAGCTTGGCCTTGAATCCTATGAAGATATCGGGCATCTGTGGAAGGCTCCTTTGCTGCCTGGCATATGAAAACAAAGAATATGTAGCTATTAGAAAGCAGATGCCCCAGCCGAAGCAAGAGATATCAACACCTTGGGGTAAAGCCAGGGTAATCAGCACTAACCTCTTCAAGGAAACGGTAACAGTACAATTGGATAATGAGGTGGTTAAAGAGATAGCTCTGGATGAATTAATTCATCCGGGAGAGAAGTCGTAGTTTTCTTAGGAACCCGATTAAACTTAGAGCAAATTGAGGGGGTCCCCAAAAAGTCACTAGACTTTTTGGGGTTAAGTTAATTCAAAGAGGGTAGATATTTTTGCCATTCACCATGATTATTGAGAAGGTGATAGGGAATATAGAAGCCATCATTGCGAGGAGGATGTGGCTGGTGCAGCAATCTCATCCTTGCTTCATCCGGCGTACGTCCGCCCTTGTGCCTGTTGCAAGGAATACAGGCACTGACCACATTGTCCCAGGCATGCGTTCCACCCCGCCGCCGTGGAATAACGTGGTCTAAGGTAAGCTCCTTGGTTTGCTTACCACAATACTGACAGGTGTAATGGTCACGGTTAAATATCTCGAGCCTGCTCAATTTTTTCTGATGGCGAGGACGACTAACCATATAGACGAGTCGGATTACTGAAGGTATCTGGAATACTTGGCTAGCAGAGTGAAGCTCACCTCTGTTATTTTCCAGCACTTCAGCTTTGCCCCGAAACACTAGCACTATGGCCCGACGCGTGCGACATACGTTAAGGGGCTCATAACTCTGATTAAGCACTAAAACAGGAGAATCTATCATAACTACAACCTAGTTATCAGCAATTTAGCTATTTTAGCAAGCCTTTCTGGCCAGTGCAATATTTTGAAATAACCGCGCTGGCACTTTCTAGCGTGGGTGATTTGGAACTCGAGGTACAATCAAAAAGTGTGCAAATAGTTAGCGGCAGCGGGTACCCTTGCTGTTAGCAAAAATAAGCCTTTCCTTGGTGTCATTCTGAGCTCTTCTCTTCTTGTCGCTGCGAGGCTGACCAAGTCAGCCGAAGCAATCTCGTGGAGGGCCAATGGGATTGACACACGCCTTTTAGTTTCATAGGGTGGGGATTTATTCCCCGCCTCTATAACGGGATAAATCCAAAGCACGGAATGCCAAATCCCAAACAATATCAAATAACCAAGACGGTTTGGAATTTGAAAATTAGAATTTGTTTAGTATTTAGTGCTTAGAATTTAGTATTTGTAGCGAAGCAACCTTAGGATTTGGGGGAAAGAGGGTGGTGAGGCTAGTACTATATTCCTATTACTGACGGGTGATTGACGCTTTCCAAAGCATGAGTCATAGTATCTTAATAGTATAGTATAACATAGCTGAATAGTTTCAGAAGAGAAGGAAAGTGAAAATAATATGTGAGAGGTGCTCTATGAACAGGTCAAGATTTTTGATAGCCTTGGGTGTTATCCTTTGCTTGGTGCTGCCGTCATTGGTCGCACTTATGCCGGCGAATATCGCCCAGGCTCAGCCTGCTGATGCCCCCTGGTCTATGTTCGGCCGGAACCCGCAGCGCACCGGCAGAAGCCCTTACACAGGTCCTGAAATACCGGTACTGAGGTGGAGCTTCATCACACATGGTGAAGGCGGCTCCTCCCCCGCCATTGGGGCTGATAGCACCATTTATGTCGGCTCTTCTGATAATAGGCTCTACGCTATAAACCCCGACGGTACCCTGAAGTGGAGATTCACCACAGGTGGGCCTGTCTTGTCCTCCCCTGCCATAGGGGCTGATGGCACTATCTATGTGGGCTCTGCGGATTTTGATCTCTATGCCATAACCTCCGGCGGCATCTCGAAGTGGAGCTTCACCACAGGGGACGAAGTCATCTCTTCCCCTGCCATAGGGGCTGATGGCACCATCTATGTGGGCTCTGATGATAATAGGCTTTATGCCATAACCCCCGGCGGCGCCGAGAAGTGGAGCTTCAGCACAACTGGCGAAGTCTGCTCCTCCCCCGCTATAGGGGCTGATGGCACCATCTATGTGGGCTCTAATGATAATAGGCTTTATGCCATAACCCCCGGCGGCGCCGAGAAGTGGAGCTTCAACACAACTGGCGAAGTCTGCTCCTCCCCCGCTATAGGGGCTGATGGCACCATCTATGTGGGCTCTAATGATAATAGGCTTTATGCCATAACCCCCGGCGGCGCCGAGAAGTGGAGCTTCAGCACAACTGGTGAAGTCTGCTCCTCCCCCGCTATAGGGGCTGATGGCACCATCTATGTGGGCTCTAATGATAATAGGCTTTATGCCATAACCCCCGGCGGCGCCCTGCAATGGAGCTTCAACGCAACTGGTGAAGTCTGCTCCTCCCCCGCTATAGGGGCTGATGGCACCATCTATGTGGGCTCTGATGATAATAAGCTCCATGCCATAAACCCCGATGGCACCCCGAAGTGGAGCTTACCTACAGAGGGCGCTGTCGAGTCTTCCCCTGCCATAGGGGCTGATGGCACCATCTACGTCGGCTCTGATGATAATAAGCTCTATGCCATTACTGAAAGTCCTTGGCCTAAGTTCCGCCAAGGCCCGCAAAATATGGGCAGAAGCCCTTACACCGGTCCTTCAATACCACAACTGAAGTGGAGCTTGCTCACTGGAGATTGGGTCGAATCCTCCCCCGCCATAGGGGCTGATGGCACCATCTACGTCGGCTCTGATGATAATAAGCTCTACGCCGTAACCCCCGACCGCACCGAGAAGTGGAGCTTTACCACGGAGGGCGCTGTCGAGTCTTCCCCCGCCATTGGGGCTGAAGGCGCCATCTATGTGGGCTCTAATGATAATAATCTCTATGCCATAAACCCCGATGGCAGCTATAAGTGGAGCTTCAACACAACTGGCGAAGTCAGGTCTTCCCCTGCCATAGGGGCTGATAGCACCATCTATGTGGGCTCTTCTGATAATAATCTCTATGCCATAAACCCCGATGGCAGCTATAAGTGGAGCTTCAACACAACTGGCGAAGTCAGGTCTTCCCCTGCCATTGAGGCTGATGGCACCATCTATGTGGGCTCTTTTGATAATAATCTCTATGCCATAGAGCCTGATGGCACCGAGAAGTGGAGATTCACTACAAATGGCGAAGTTCGCTCCTCCCCCGCAATAGGAGCTGATGGCACCATCTATGTGGGCTCCTCTGATAATAGGCTCTATGCCATAAACCCCGGTGGCACCCTGAAGTGGAGATACACCACAGGTGGGCCTGTCGAGTCCTCCCCTGCCATTGAGGCTGATGGCACCATCTATGTGGGCTCTAATGATAATAATCTCTATGCCATAACCCCCGCTGGTGCCCTGCAATGGAGCTTCACCACCGGCGGGCCTGTCAAGTCCTCTCCCGCCATAGGAGCGGATGGCACTATCTATGTCGGCTCTAATGATAATAATCTCTGTGCCATAACCCCCGGCGGCGCCTTGAAGTGGGGCCACATCACAGGTGGCCAAATCATGTCCTCCCCTGTCATAGGGGCTGATGGCACCATCTATGTTGGCTCTGGTTGGCCGGATGATAATAGGCTCTATGCGATTACAGAAGGGGAAGCTGGCCTGTCATGCTTCATCGCTACCGCAGCCTACGGCACTCCAATGGCCGAGGAAATACAGATTCTCCGTGAGTTCAGAGATGAATATCTGCTGACCAACCCTGCAGGACAAGCCCTGGTAGACCTCTATTACAAGGTCAGCCCACCAATGGCCGAGTTCATAACTGAGCATCCCAGCCTGAAGCCAATAGTGAGGGCTGGGCTGTTGCCCGCTGTGGCCATGAGCGCCGTAGCCGTCAACACTACTCCGGTCGAGAAGGCGGCCATAGCAGGCTTGCTGGTGCTGGTTTCAGTGGCAGTGGCTATATGGACAACGAGGCGGCGAAGCATAAGGCCAGACTATACCTGAGGGTGAAATTGCACATTGGCTTGCTGTAATACCTCCGCGACCTTGGCAATGCTTTCCCGGCATAAAAACCTTCTTTTTGCCTCTGAGACTGGTTAATCGTCGCCCTGACCCTGAGTGAAAAGAAGGGGAAGGGTCTCTAAACGCTGTCCTGAGCAATGGGAAGGATTCTTAGCTGGGTTTATCATGGGCGAGATTCTTCCCCTTCACGAAGCATGCCCTGAGCATTACGAGATTCTTCGCTCCGCTCAGGATGACAGGGAAGGAAAGGCTCAGAATGACAGCTTTCGTGAAAGGTATTTGCCGGACTGTACGCTAGAAGGCGAGGTTGAATTCGAAAAAGTGTATGGGACAGGCACGCTGAATTATCCGCCGTAATGAAAGAAGGGATGAGGGCTAAAAAACCCGATACTATGCTAAAATTTCAATTGATGCACGGCATATGTTATGTCATCCGCCCTATGGAGTATGAGGATGTCCCCCAGGTAGCCCAAATTGATAGAGAGGCTTTTCCTGGTGAGTGGGTGTTTCGCTCTCAATCGGCGTATAAGCGGGATCTTGACAATCCATCCGTCCGCTATATAGTGGCTTGTAATAAGAGGGATGCGTCAGAATCTGAGGGAGAAGCGATACAGAGACTGCCTTGGTTCAAACGGCTCTTCGGTCAAGAGCGTCATCTCAACGTATCGGAAAACATAGTTGGCTTTTCGGGCTTCTGGATGATGATGAAGGAGGCACATATCATTGCCATTGGTGTAAGAGATGGTTATCGTCGACTTGGCATAGGTGAAGGTTTGCTCATCGCAACCATTGAACTAGCACAGATAGTGAATGCTAATGTAGTCACTTTGGAAGTGCGCGCTTCTAATGAAATAGCCCAGGAACTTTATAAAAAGTATGGCTTCCGAGTGGTGGGGAGGCGCCCGAGGTATTATTCAAGCGATGGAGAGGATGCTATAATCATGAGCACGGATAATATTGCCTCTATGCCATTTCAAGCATCTTTGCAGCACTTGAAAAAAGCCTATGCCCAAAGACACCGCGAGATTTTTGCCCAGGTGCGCTAACTATATTTATTCAGGATGGCCTTAAAGGAATCTATAACAAACCCTAGCTGCTGCCTATCAGTAGCAAAGGTGGAGAGTTTGAAGGACCTTGCCATGCCTGGCTGTGGTCCCCAAATGCCTCTTCCCTTTAATTCTTTATATAGGAAATATCCCCTCTCTCGGACGCGCTTGGAGATTTCGTAGAGCACAGGGGTGTCAAAGTGCAGCAAGTCATGCCTGTGTGGTTTTTCCCCTAGCTGCTTAAAACCCAGTTCCTCAAGCTCAGCGGAAAACCACTGTGCTTTGGATACTTGTTCATCCCAATTGTTAACTCTTTCTTTCACATAGGGAAAGGAAGCCATGAGTGTTATCAGAGGAACCCCTCTTACAGTACAGCCGAGAAGCTCAATCTCTTTATTGTTATATGTGCTGGATTTTCTCAACACTGTCTCTTCCCATTTCCTCTTCATTCCCAACACTCCAACAGGTCCGGCAGAAGCCATGCTTTTGTGCCCACTGCCAATAATGAAATCAGCCCCTATCTCCTCCATACTTATAGGCATTCTGCCCACAGCGTATGCCCCGTTAAGGATATAAGGAATGTTATATTCTTGAACAATTTCTCCTAGCCTTCCGGCATCAGGAAGATTTCCATAATTACCGTCTGGATAAGTTAATAGAATTAGCTTGGGGGCGTGTTTTTTTATGAGCGGTGCGTATTCATTAACGTCGACTCTAAATTCCGGATGTCCGGAATGAGGCACCTCGATTACGTGTAGCCCCACCCTTTCAGCAGCGACGACCGTTGTATAATGCCTGTTGGCATCAACAAGAATCGAGTCGCCCGGCTTGGCTAGAGAATGCATGACCGTGAATTTAGCTTCTCGGGCTCCGTGGGTTATGGTGGCAACTTCACAGCCTAAGAATTGAGGTAGAAGCTCCTGGACAAAGTCTCGGATGGGGGGATTGGTTACATTACATAAACTACCCTGGCAAAAATCACACACAGAATACCCATCCCCAAATTCCGTTAAGGCCTCCTTGGCAGCATCGGTAAGCATGCCACCTGTCTGTAAGGGCATGAGGTTAATAAGCCCCTTATGTTGCCTTCGCAACTCGCTGAGCTTCTGTAGTGACTTACTGCTTTTTTGCTCCATCCTTCTCCCTGGCAATGACCACTACACGCTCTCTCATAGTCTTTTCTTGACTTCTATAGTCACAAATACAGCGCCAGCGACCCCTATCTTCTTCTGCTGTCCTTCAGTATGTTCTCGAACAGCTTCGGGAATCTGTAGATTAAGGTCAGAAAGATGCCTTATTCCTTTCACCTGATAAGTTAAGTTATCGTTGCTGTTTTCTATTGCTGCTGCGGCGCCCATGGCTATAGCACGCATATAGTTTATCCCGGCGTGTATGCCTGAAGGCACAACATCACTATAAATGCTGCCGTTGGCAACGCAGATCTCGTTGAAACCGGCGGGACCGATTAATCTCTTGCCGGCCTCTGTTTCGACAACTTTCACCTCAATAGACTTGTCTTTCCAGGCCGAAAATTCACATGGGGCAATCTCGTCTTTGTGCCTTCGGGCGGTTTCCTCAATCGCCCTGGCTATTTTCTGCCCCCTGGCTGTCTCGGGGCTGGCTATGTAGGTAATAGATTTAGCTATCTCCTCGTCAGAATACTCCGTTACAGAGAATTGGGGATATGCTAGCTTCCTAACATCGTCTATTTCATAAATAAGCATCCCCAGTCGCTCAATGCCAAATCCTGCGTTGAACACAGGGTATTTAATGTCGAAATTAGCCAGGGCCACAGGCGAATACATTCCGATGTCCGCTATCTCGAGCCAGGTGTCCTTATAATTAACGAAGACCTCTTGCTCTTGCCCAGGGGCATAGTACTTGGATGTTGCTATCTTGGTCTCAAATTTGATGTCGGAAAAGCCATATTGCTGCATGATATCCCTGGTAGCCGCCCTTCCCGCATCTAAAGACATTTCGGGGTCCATAACCACGATGGATGCTGAATGGTGAACTCGCAAATGCCGGGCATCTTCTCTCTGTTCGTTGCGATATCTGGGACCCACGGAGAATAAAGCGACCGGAAAGCTGGCTTTATCCTGCAATGCTGCTAGGGTATGAAACCAGGTAGCCGTCATGTGACTTCTCAAAGTCTTGCTGGAGGGCACTGGCTGTAGTTCTTTCATCTCGGGGAAAACCTTATCCAGGAGCTCCGTAGCCTGGTAATCAGTGATGCCCAGTCCGGCAATGAGTTCTTCGATAAGATTATCGGACTCGATTTCCCCCTTTTTATAATTTCTCAAAATGGTCTGCAATCTTTCAATGTCAATTTCCTCTGCTATTTTCTTTAGTTGAGCTATTCTTCTCGCGCTCAGCCCTATGTCAGGGCGGGGCAATTCAGCTAAGTAAAAAGCCCTGTCGAGGATAACTCGGGCTTCCGGCCCATACTGCTTGACCACATCGCTGTCGGGCAGCATTGTGAGATTCTCGACTTCGTCAAAGCCCAGGTTTAGTAGAATCTGGCGAGATTTTTGAATTAATTCCCGTACAAGATGGGGTTTGCCTTTCCTCGGCAGAGAGATTTCAGTGCCTGTGGGGATAAGCTTCGCCGTAGCTATCCAGGCATCGGTGAAATTGCTTTTTGCCTTGGACTTTATTTCACTCGTATCGAAGGCTGCCATGGTGTAAAGTATACCTTAAAGAGGCTATTCTATTCTACGCTCAGCCGCGTAGGCTCCCCTCGATTCTTACCTTGAGAAAAAGGTTACCCCTTCGCCCTGTTTCGAGGGATGGACTTTAATCCTTCAGAATTTTCTCAGTCAAGAAATCCTTTACTACGTCTACGACTTGCTCCTTCGGGCAACTGGCTCTCCACATTCCCTCCGGAAAGTTGAAGAGCAACCACTTCCTATGAGTCCCCTTGCTCATGATCAGAACGAAATCACCTGTCTTGGTGTCCTGGGAAATTTCTATAAGACCTTTGTTCTTCAGCCCCCGCGCTCGTATTCTGTCTCTAACCCTTATTTCCTCGATTTTCATTTTTGTTTTTCGCCCTTCTCTTCGGGGGTATCTCCTACCCTCTCCACCTCGATAGTGCATTCTGTGACTAGCGCGGCAATTGCTCCGAGCGCAGCCAGTACTGGAGCTGCCAGGGCCGTTACCGCAGCCACACCAACGCCTACTGTCAGCGGGATGTCTATCAGGGGACGCCCCTTATGTATCAAACGGACTCTTCTGATATTTCCTTGATGTATTAGCTCCTTGATCTTCTCGACCACCTGGCTTCCATCTACAGTGAACTTCTCGGTTGTCATTGTTCTTAACCTCCTTTCACTCTTAATCTTTACACCCTTGTCTTCAGTCTTTGGCTTTGATACAACGCAATAAGTATTGCTTCAGCATGTCCAGCGCTGCTTCAGTAGCATCTCGCTTGTTTTTCTCTCGATTTCCCGAAAAGGCATGCTTCTGACTCAAGCTTTCATCTCTGGCTGCCAGGCCGAGGTAAAACAAACCCAGCGGTTTTTCAGGAGTAGCGCCTGAGGGGCCGGCAATCCCGGTATCGGAGACGCATATGTCCACATCCAGGAGCTTCCTGCCACCTTGAGCCATTTCCAGAGCTGTTTGCTCGCTCACGGCGCCATAATTTTCCATGGTTGCCTTTTTTACCCCAAGCAAGGCGATTTTTATTTCGTTGCTGTAAGCCACTACAGAGCCCTTGAAGTAATCCGAGCTACCGGGCACATTAGTTATCCTATCAGCTATCCTGCCGCTGGTAGCCGACTCGACAGTGCCGATGGTCAGCAACTTTCCTGTTTTGGCCTGGTATTCCCTTATTAGCCGGGCAACTTCCGCTTCCAGTTCCGCCATTATTCGTTAATTTTAGCAGCTTTCCTTGCTATAATTCACTGGTGGCTGAGTTAAGCGACACAATCACCTTTTTGGGTACTGCCGGTGCCAGGTTTGTAGTGGCTCGCCAATTTCTCGCTTCGGGAGGTGCCTGGCTTAACCTCGGTAACACTCAAATACTCCTTGACCCCGGTCCTGGTTCCCTGGTTCAGGCTGCCAGGAGAAAACTCGACCCCACGAAACTGGACGCTATTATTTTATCTCATAGACATTTAGACCACAGTGGGGATATTAATATCATGATTGAAGCTATGACCGACGGAGGGACAAAGAAGCGCGGCACGGTCTTTGCTCCCGCCGATGCCCTGGATCAAGACCCTGTTATCTTTTCTTATTTGCGGTCTTATCCCCAGCGCATACAGGTTTTGACTGAAGGCGGGTCTTACACAATAAACGACGTTTCTTTTAAGACCCCCATCAGGCACAAACATCCCGTGGAAACATATGGCTTTATCTTCCAAACGCCGCGGCATACTTTCTCCTGGATTATTGATACCAGATATTTTGATGATTTAGCCGAGCACTATGAAGGTGATTTGCTAATTATCAATGTGGTCCGATTGAACCCCGGAGCTCCCATTGACCATCTAGCTCTTCCTGAGGCCAGGAGCATAATCGAGGAACTAAAGCCCAGGATAGCTATACTTACTCATTTTGGCATGACCATGTGGCGGGCTAAACCCTGGGAGTTAGCTGAGAAATTGACCGAGGAGACCGGAACCTCAGTCATTGCTGCCAGAGATGGCATGAAGTTCGACCTGGCACAACTAGAGAGATGATGGGGTACAAGCTCTACCATAGTAAGTTCTAACTCACCATCGTCCTTCTGAATAATACAATCCCGACGGCAAACAGGACGACTGCCCAGCCAACAATCCAGTAAATATCGAGTATGATAGCTGAGAAAGAGGAGCCGTTGAGAACAGCCCGAGAGGCGTCTATGGCATGGATGAAGGGAAGGGCTCCAGCGACGCTTTTAATAGCCGAGGGCATACGCTCCACTGAGAACCAGGCCCCGGAGATCATGGCTATGGGAACGATGAAGAGCCAGGAAACACCCGCTTGAGACTCGCTTTTGACCAGGCTGCCCACTATCATGCCTATCCCGATGGAGCAAAGCCCGATGAGAAAGAAAATAAGAAAGGCATGCCCCAGGTTGCCGACAACGGTTAAGCCCAGCGCCATCCCCACGCCAAGATAAATCAGTGTAGAGATGATAAGCACCGGGATAAAGGGCAGGGAATAACCTAGAATGAAATCCCAGGGTCTTGCCGGGGTAGTGAACATCCGAGCCAGAAAGCCCTTCTCCCTATCACCGGCAATTATCTCCGCCGCTGTGGAAACTAAAATCATGAGCCCGAAGATAGCTATCCCGGGAAAGTAGAAATTGACAGCCATATTCTTTATTTTGCTTTCCGTTCCTTTTAGTTCAACATTTAAAGGGGGAACCACTCCCAGGAATTCAGAGCCAACAGCCTCTATTATAGGTTTTAATTGTAGACCTATCATCGGGTCTGCTTCCTTGTAGGCTAACTCTAAGTTGATAGCTTGTTGGGCTTGCGTTGCCTCCTCGAATCCTGAGGGAATGAATAAATATAATGATATTCTGCCGTCCTCCAGGTCCTCTTGGGCCTGAGATTTTTCACTGTATATCGGCTCATTCAATTCGATAGCCTCTATGCCTCCAAGATTTTGTATAAAGGCAGAGGAGGTTTGGGAATGGTCTTCGTCCACTATGCTCATCGCAATAGGGCTGGCCTGTCCCCCACCAGCGGCGGCGCAAAATACCAGCATAAAGGCAAGGGGCATTCCCAGGAGAAAGCCTAGAAGCACAGGGTTTCTATAAATCTCCTTCAGATTCCTTTTGCCGATTTCCCAGAACTTCATTTCCTTCACCTCCCTTCTAGTCTCTAAGCTTCTTTCCCGTTATCTGGATGAAGACGTCCTCCAGGGTTGGCTGCTCTAAGGCAGCAGAATAAACGGTAACTCCTCTAGAATGGAGATAGTCCACGATCCCTTTGAAGTCTAGGTCCTTGTGGTAAATCTTAAGCCTCCCCTTGACCTTCTCCAGCCTGGAGTATTTGCTTTGCAAATCCGCTATGACCTCAGCGGTAATGTTCTCTGCTGTGACGACCATGCTGCGCATCTCAAAGAGATTTGTCTTTAGCTCTTGAGATGTGCCCAGAGCTACAACCCTTCCTTCGTCAATAATCCCTATTCGGTCGGAGAGGAAATCCGCCTCCTCCATATAATGGGTGGTGAGTAGAATCGTCTTCTTTCCCTTAAGCTCAGCTATATATTCCCAGATGGTTCTTCTTGCCTGGGGGTCAAGGCCTAAGGTAGGTTCATCCAGAAATAGCACCTGGGGGTCAGGAACAAGAGCCATAGCTATGCTGAGCCTGCGTTTCATCCCTCCGGAAAACTTCCGCACCTGGTCTTTAGCCCTTTCCATAAGTCCCATCGTCTCCAGTAGCTCCTTCGACCGCCTTGCTACTTCATCAGAGCTCAGGCCATGGACCTTGCCAATCAGAGCCAGGTTTTCCCAGCAGTTAAGGCGCTCAGAGAGGATGGTATCTTGTGGCGATACCCCAATGAGCTTTTTAACCGCAAATGGTGTTTTAACTACGTCATAGCCCAATACAGAAGCTGTCCCCTTGGTTGGCTTTAAAAGGCAACATAGCATCCTGATGGTGGTAGTCTTCCCTGCCCCGTTAGGGCCGAGGAGGGAGAAAAGCTCGCCTTTATTTATCTCCAAATCAACGCCGTTTACCGCTACTAAGCCATCAAACCTCTTGGTGAGCTTAAAGGTTTGTACTGCATTCATTTCTTCACCCCCCTCTTTTTACAAATAATACTACACTTAATGTCTTGGGAACAATGACGTCTAATGGCGGAAAGATTGACTTCAGCAGCAAAAATGAGAGCTCCCTGGCAACGACATATTTTCCCGGAGGGTCGCCCCTTAAGTATCGTCTGCGCTGGAGCGTTTCACTTCCGTGTTCGGGATGGGAACGGGTGGTTCCATTCCGCTAGAGTCACCAGAAAGCTCTCTGGTTAAGTATAGCCTATTCTCGGAAGAATATGCAACTTTGTGGGTTGTCTGGTGAAACGGTTTGCTGCGTTCCTGTGCTATAATAGTTCTAAAGTCTCATAGAGAGGGGGCTTGATATCATGGATTGGGGGATGCAAAACCGTTTGGCGAAATTAATTCAGGCGGATGGTCGCTGTTTATTCCTGCCCGTGGACCATGGTTATTTTCAAGGTCCTGTCAAAAGATTGGAGAACCCGAGTAAAACTCTCGAACCTCTTCTTCCTTACACCGACGCGATTTTTGTTACCAGGGGAGTTTTAAGGTCGTCGGTAGATCCTGACAAGGCGAAGCCAATTATACTTAGAGTATCTGGTGGCACCAGCGTAGTGGGAAAGGACCTGGCTCACGAGGGGATAACTACCTCTATGGAGGAAGCCATCCGGCTTAATGTGTGTGCCGTGGGCATCTCCATCTTCGTTGGGACTGATTACGAGCACGATTCCTTGTTAAATCTGGCCAGGCTTGTTGATGAAGGGGAAAAGTATGGCATCCCGGTAATGGCAGTTACCGCTGTGGGCAGAGAACTGCAGAAGCGTGATGCCCGCTATCTTGCTCTGTCCTGTCGTATTGCTGCAGAACTGGGCGCTCGAGTGGTAAAGACCTATTACTGTGAAAAATTCGAGAAGGTTACACAGGGCTGCCCCGTTCCCATAGTCATTGCTGGTGGGCCCAAAGTAAATACAGAATATGAAGTGCTTCAATTTGTTTATGATGGCATCCGGAAAGGCGCCATAGGTGTAAATCTGGGGAGAAACATCTGGCAAGATGAGCACCCAGTGGCCATGATAAAAGCCATACGCGCCATTATTCATGAGAACGCTACTCCTGAGCAAGCCCAGGCAGTATACGATAGTGTAAAGAGCGGGAAGGAATAATGGTGACGTCTATGCTAAACGAAAGCCAGCTTCTTCGCCTCCGGACGGCGGAGAAGCTGGCTTTGTTTCAACTACCCGAAATCTGAGGAAGTGCTTAAATTGAAAAAGTTGAATGCTGCCGCTGTCTTGATGTGCATCATTGGAGCGTTTGGTGTGTTTCAATTCATCTGGGGAATTGCGGCCACCGAAAGCTTCACTCAAATGTGGGCAGAAATGATGGGAACAACTGCCAGTGGGTCAACACTTCTGACGCTGGCGGTTAAGTTCTATGCCGTATATCACTTTATTGCGTTGGCATTGTTAGCCGTGGTTGCCGTGATTCCACTCAGGAGAGCAGAGAAGTGGGCGTGGTTCTCAATCCTGGTTTTCGGTGGAATTGGTCTGGGCTTCGGCCTTGCTCTCTGGGCTCCGTATTTCCCCTTCATGTATGTTCTCTTTGCGATGTGGATAGCGGCATTGGCGCTTTCCGCCAGGCCATGCCTTAAAAAGAAATAATGAATGCTGTGGAACGCTAAAAGAAAGGAGGAGAGTACAATGAAAGTATTAATGCGCACCACTGTAAAAGTCGTTCCTGGAAAGATGGCAGAGTATATGGAGGTTGACAAAAAGGGCGAAGCTATCGCAATTCGGGCAGGAGGGTCTCCCTGGAAGCGCTACGGCTGCCTTAGTGGCGACTCTGCGCACACCCCCTCGTTTATGACACCGAGTTTGATAGCCTGGCGGCAATGGAAGCCTTTTTGGAGAAGATGTTCACAGATCCGGAGAGGCAGCAGCTCATGGCGAAGTCAGACGCATGCATCGTGAGTCACGAGAACGAATTGTTAATGCCGATGCCATAGGAGCAGCTAAGGCAAGACAATCTTAATGCCCATTGGTCATCCCAGTAAAGCAGGGGTGAAATCTGCTGTTACTCCTTTGTGTCTTGGTGAGCCGAAATCAGTTAGCGAAACGGCGGCAAAAAAAAGGAGGTGAATAAATTATGGAAATCTTGAGATGGAAGACAAGAATTGCGGTGCTGTGGATTTTCATGGCGGTGGCTATGGCGGCTCATAGTATACTGTACTTTATGGAGCCAGGCGCCGTAGCAGAGGTAGAGGGGATGCAGTTGAGCGCAGGGATGCTTCTATTTATGGCTCTTTTCTGGTGGGTTCCATTGGTGATGGCTGTCCTGTCACTGACTTTGAAGGACTCGGCAAACCGCTGGGCAAACTTCGTTCTGGGCATAGTCTTTACAATTCTTAACATCGTTCATTTAACCGAGCATTTCGCGTCGCCGTCTGCTCACCAGATACTGATTATCGGTTCAACAGTTGTGGTTACAGGACTGATTGCCTGGTTCGCTTGGAAGTGGCCCAAACAGCAAACATGAGCCATTGACGAACGAAAAGCATAGCGGATAAGTGATTCGCAGGTTCGGTACATGCGGTGCCGCCGCATCGCCTGAAGGGCTTCGCACTCCGTAAAGCGTAGGCACGATGTAACAAATTTAAGAAAGGAAGGGCTCGCAATGACACCCCTTCTGTCTTTGTGAGGAGCCGAAGGCGACGAAGCAATCTCGGTGGAGGGTAGGGGGATAATATGTGCATAGATGTAGTGGCGGGGTTTATCCCCGCCTTATGGTCTGCTGAGGGGAAACTACCATGCGCGTAGCTATGTATTATAGTAATCAAGACGTGCGGTTGGAGGAGATGCCTGTGCCGCAGGTTGGCCCCGGCGAGGTACTGATGCGGGTGGAAGCCAGCGGCATCTGTGGCACCGATTTGCTGGAATGGTATCGCCTGCACAAAGCACCTTTAGTCCTGGGTCACGAAGTTGCCGGCGTGATTGTTGCTGTCGGGGAGGGGGTTGAACATTATAAAGTGGGTGACCGGATTTGTGCTGCCCATCATGTTCCCTGTAACACGTGCCATTATTGTCTTAGTGGACACCACACCGTTTGCGATACCCTGCGTCGGACGAACTTCGACCCTGGTGGCTTTGCTGAATATCTGCGGCTGCCAGGCATCAATGTCGACCAGGGCATATTTCCCTTACCTGACGAGCTATCTTTTGAGGAGGCGACCTTTATTGAGCCGCTGGCTTGTGTCCTGCGCGGGCAAAGGTTAGCCCATCTACAGCCGGGGCAAAGTGTGCTCGTTGTCGGCAGCGGCGTTGCCGGGCTGCTCCATATACAACTGGCTCGGACTTCAGGTGCCGGTTACATTATGGCGACGGACATCGTTGATTATCGCTTGGAGGCAGCGCGAAAATTTGGAGCCGATGTTGCCATTCAGGCTGAGGAATATACTCCAGCCTATTTACGTCGGGCAGCCGATGGTCGTCTCGCTGACCTTGTCGTGATATGCAGCGGGGCGGCGTCAGCTATAGCTCAGGCGTTGCAGTCGGTTGAACGGGGAGGCACTGTTCTCTTCTTTGCCCCCACAGAGCCGGGCGTTAGCGTTCCGATATCGGTGAACGACCTGTTCTGGCGTAATGAGATAACGCTCACCAGCTCCTATGGCGGCAGCCCCGGGGATTATGCCACAGCGTTGGCACTGATACAGGCTGGCAAAATACGTGTGCGGGAGATGATTACCCATCGGCTGGGGCTGGCGGAAACAGGCCTAGGATTCCAGCTTGTCGCCCAAGCTCAGGATTCTATAAAAGTGATTATCGAGCCCCAGGGATAGACAGCGGCTGTTGTGGGTCGGATTACTTTTCTTAGTAATCGCCCTCGAAAATCTGGGTTATGTATAAGTATGTGAAGTCTCCCTCATCTGATAATGAAACTCCCACACCTGTCTCAGTGTAACGAGGTTCTAGTATGTTTGCTCTGTGTCCAGGACTATCCATCCAGCCTGAGACTGCCCACTCACATACTTCTTGTACAGAAAGATAAGGACCTGGAATGTACTGTCTGGTTGGAATCTTTGCCAGATTCTCTCCTCGTATAGTCCCGGGAGACATGTTATAGCTAAGAGGCCTCTCTCCTGGATATCGTTCATGGCCGAAGAAACCGTTCTCGACCATACTAATGCTATGCTCCCTGGCTAGGCTGGTTAACAGAGCGTCTTCGCTGAGATTAGATAGGTCAAACTCCTGCCTCTCGTCATTGACCAGTACTATTATCAGTGCCTCGACTTCTGCCTCGGTATAGTTTATCCCGAGAGGGCTTGATGAGCCCTCCAAAAAATTAGCCCGTATCGAGTAGCTGTCGTTCGCAGTGATGGTGGTTAAGGCAGCGTTCGCATTAGCGATGGTGCTCACATTGCCGGTCCAGTTGACGAAGTGGTAGCCCTCCTCAGGCTCGGCCAAAAGGTTGACCACTTCACCTTCAGCACAAGTAAAATTCCCTTCTCCAGGGTTGGTTACCGATCCTCCGGCGGTACTGTTGATAGTGAGGGTATAAGATTCTCCATTACCGCCGCCGCCGCTAGGACTAATACCACTGCAGCCTGCCATCACTGCAATTAGCGCTGCCACAATCAAGAAACTGCCGATTCTTTTCATGTGTATCCCTTCGTAGTGTCATTGTATCAGTGCCGAAGTGAGTGTCAATGACCCTTTTGAGCTAGTACAGATAGACTAGTAACACAGGAGTTATGATATGACGCTATAATGGCCGCACTATTAATGTCTATAGTGAGATTCCTCGCTTAAGCTCGGGAAAGGCCATTTTTGTTTGTCATTGCGAGGCGAAGCCGAAGCAATCTTGGCTGGGGCTGGCGGAAACAGGCCACTACTGTTTGTCATTGCGAGTCCCGATTTATCGGGGCGTGGCAATCTCATTGGCCAAATTCCAAATACCAAAATCCAATCTCCAAACAAATCCTTCAAAATGTAAAAATAAAAGTGCAAAATGACAGAGCAAACGTAAAAGATTTGCATTTTAAGTTGTCATTTTGATTTTTAACCTTTGATTTTTGAGTTTTGTTCAGGACTCTCTAAAAGTGATTATCGAGCCTCAGAGGTAGATAGCGGCTGCCTTCTAATTCCAAGCCGGATGTCCCAAAAGGTCCCTTTACGTATAAAATAGAACCTTTGTGCCAATCACCAAAACCCTGTTTTGTTCGTAAAGTCCCATTATGTCCCAACCCGTCCCAAACATTTTAACGTCAAATTAACACCAATTTTTGAGCTGTGATTTGCTGATAGTGAGCAAATCAAATGCAAAGCTAATTATATTGACAGCCCTAGCTGTTTCTCGTATGATGTATTCGAATAAAAAAGGGAGGATATGAGATGGCCAAGAGAATATCAAGAGCCAAAACCTCTGTAGATAAGCAAATGCAGGGATACAGAGCAGCACTCAAGGGGAAGGATTTCGAGAAAAAGGTAGGCGTCTTTTTGTCAAAGCAAGGATACAAGATTTTCTTTGAAAAGCCGATAGGTAAAGACAGATTTGATGTTTTCGGGAAGAAATCTGACGATTTGGAAGGGGAGGAGTATTGTATTGCTGAATGTAAAGATAAGCCCTTTGTTAGTGCAGCTGACTTGGAACACTTCAAAGCAAAACTGATGCGATTTTACAGCCGCCTTCCTGTTGACATTGATGATGAAAAGCCAGAGGTTCAAGGACTTTTTGCCTATACCGGTAAGTTACCTGCAGATGCTCGCGATGCTGCAAAGGGCTTCAAACTTTCCATCAAGTTCAAGAAGTTTTAACCATACCAAACTTAGGTTGAGAGGTACAAATGTTAGGACGAATAAAGAAAGGCGAATATGTAATAGGATTGAGAGCAATAGGTGTAGGTGACTGGGTTTTCCGTAGGGGTCCAGCTATTGTAAAAGGACGTTATATAGGGAAGATGAGAGACTGTTATATGGTTCAGACTAGGAGGGGAAAAGTCTGGCTCTGTTCTGATATTAAGAAGGCACGTTGATTGGACCAAGCATTATATCCTACAGCTGTTGTGATTGTTCTGTTAGTTGCGATATCAGTTGTGAAGTGTATTGCCAACCCATGTTGGTTCCAAGGAGCGCTTATGACTCTGGGAAAGACAAAACGACCGTTATCGGAATCGTTAAGGCGAGGTAATAGTTGTGGAAGGTGTAAGCAACGAATATATCAGCAATGCCGTTGACCAATTAACAATTCAATTGGGTGTGAAGGAGCCTGTCGCCGTCGCGACAATACTCAAACCTCTCCGCGCTGGGAATATAAAGGAATGCACACAGAGAATTGCAGCTTACCTAGGATTGCCTGTTGAAGTTAATGTCTCCCACGCGCTACCGATGGTGAGTACTGGATTGGCAAAGACGGATTGTGACGGTCGAGGGGTAGGAGGAATCACCGCCCAAGTATCTATCCCAAGTTATCTCCCTTTCTACGGCACACCTGGGCTAGAGAAGTTCCCCATCTTTGTGAAGGTTAGCGAAAATTGCCTGAAATACCCGTTAGCGTTTGCAGCTATTATGGCGCATGAACTCTCCCATATTGTCCTGCATTCATTACAACACAAAGAAAGGGACAATGAGTTCTATGCGGACCTCACGCCTATGGTTCTGGGATTCTCGAAAGTCATGAAAGATGGACGTAAGGTTAAAGAGACTCAAATTGTGGATAGTAGGAATTATGTAGTATATTCACAAACACTTACACAGACAACCACGACAACTTATGGATATCTAACGGATAGTCAGTTCAAGTTAGTTTTTGACAAAATAGATAGAATTTTGAAGGAATACCGGGCTTCATGCCGGGATTCAAAACAAGGGCTTAGGAGAAAGCTGACTGACTATGAAAAGGGAATTCGTGTGTATAGGCATCAGCTATCCAAATTAGATAGGTTCATGAAATACGTAGATAGAGACCGTACTACGAGAATGTCACAAGAAAATGCCGCCAGAATCATTGCTATTCACCAACCAGGGTATTTCGACAGATTTGAGAATATTCTGAGGAGTAATGAAGAGAAATGCGAACAAATTTATCCTAGATTGCCCCTCGGTCTATCAAGTAGTACCGCCTCTCATTACACTACAAAGACGGAGGGTTCATTACGGTTATTGTGTAATGATGTAGACGTCTTGCTCTCAAGTTTAGAGCAAGAGTGCCTAGTACTCAAGAACGATATTGCTGTTCTGAAGAAATATGTAAGTTTCTGGGCTAGGCTCTAGATTGCACGACAGGGGGTACAGTTATCTAATACATTGTGATAAATTGCCTTTGGGGTAGCAAGGATGACTGAAGCGAGTAACATCTTCTGGGCAGCATTTGGAGGTGGTGCGGCCGCTGGAGCGGTGATTGGGGTCATTGAATTGGTCCGATGGCTCACCAATCGCCCTTTACTCAAGGTATCAGTAACACTTGGGGAAATTGGTGGCACCTTCCCAAATCTACTCTCCCTCCGGGGAATGACAGAGCAAGCTAGTTATATATTTTTTGAAGCCATAAACCCACACCATGTACCAGTAACCGTCTCGAGTTTTGGGCTCGATTATAAACGACCTAAAGGGTCAAAGATTACCATACTTCCCCAAGGGGGTTCTCAATTTCCATATGAAGTGGCCGGTGGGAAAAATCTCACACAATGGAGACCCATAGGGGAATTCTTAAGCAGGTTGCGTGAGATTGGAGAAAGGCCATCACACCTCAAATGGGTATGGTTTCGAGCATCATCGGGGAAAGTGTTCCGTAGTAAGATTGACCCGGAGGTTATTGCTTCTTTGGAGAAGGCATTTCAGGCACAGACAGAAGCCACAGAGTAATTATTTGCCTTCCGGTCCACTACTTCCAAGTACACTTGGAACTACGTCGAACAGCTCAAATTTCACATTACAGTTAGAAAAATCATGCCGATTTTTGCACAACTTATATCTGAATAGGGTTATGATATTTCACAAAATGGTTATTGTGGGATATAGAGAGAAGAGCCCGGGAGATGTTGAAGGAGATGGAGATGGCTACAGGTGGCCAGCTCTATCAAGAAAAACCTACTGTGAATTCCATGGACACCATACCAATTAGGCCTACTATAAATGAGTGCTACCTCCCCAGGATACCAAGAGTCTCTTTCGAAATTAGAATGTCCATCCTTCTTCAGCGATGACATCTAGTATTGTGAAATGCCTAATGCCCAAATAAGTACATACGTCAGGAATTTTATATTTCTGTGGGCTGCCTCTTTTTTCTGCACTAACTACAATACATTCATCTCCCAATAATGTCGACCTCTTCTGTTGGACTATTGCTAGTGATATCACAAAAGGATCAGCGTCAGGCGTTTGCTTTAGTGGGTTCACTAAAGAGGGATAATTTGCTACAATTTGCAGTCCCACAGCCACCTGCTCATCATCCAGTTTCAAGAATATCTCCTTATGTAACTTAGCCCATTTTAGGAGTTCATCGTCTTGTTTTTCAAGCTCAGCATAGACCTGATCTGGGGAAATCAGGCGATTGTTTTTAGCTAAATAGTCAACATCCTGCCATAGACTGGGGAAGCTACTGGCTGGGTAACCCCTCTTAAGCGAAGTCCATCCGCTAGTGTCCATTGAATAAATTAGCATTACCACTCTTCAAAGAAGCGCTTCAACTTTGTCCAAGTATTTCAGGTCTATAGCTAGATAGTCAGCGAGATCACTATATGTTATGCTATCCCTCTCTTTTGCCGCGAGGGTGATTGCGGTGAATAATCGACCATTTTCGGTTAAGCAACGTTTTGGTGTAGACATGCCAAAACCCCTCTTACGCTTTGGAGGTCTCTTCTGAAGTTCAAGTTCGTCTAATTTAACCTGATATTGTGACCTGTTAATGAATTCGCAGATCAGCAATCGCCGAAGGACGACTTGTGCACTTACCCTAAAACGGTTAGCGGTTTGGTACAAAAGTGAATTATCAATTGTGCCACGCCTACGGATTTCTCTTGTACTTATGTCCTGCTCTAGAGCATTCCTCGGAACAAGAAAGGCGCCAGCGAAGTAATTACAGAATCTTTCTATTATTTGAGTGGTTGTATCGTAAGGTAATATATTTTCTGGAGTGCATATGCCAGAAACCCTCGTCAAAATATGTGCGTACTCGTGGAATAACGTAAAGATCCGTGCACTTATAGAATCAGAGATATTCACTGATATTACTGGAATTAGATTGTCGATGAGAGAAAATCCTCTTGCCTCTCCGACTGACATTCGTGATTGCAAGACCAGTATACGCTGATTCTCCAGTACCTCACGCCACCTACCAAAAGCGTCGTAGACGCTTCTAAAGCTTTCCTGGTAAGTCGGACTGATACCTAACTTCGTGCGCTGTCTTTCGGCAACGAACTCTGGATCATCGTTAAGAGATACCCTTTCAAACGCAGGCAGAATACCTACGGCAGGCTCTTCCTTTAAAAGTTCAGTGACCACTGACTGCAAATACCTAGCTCTCCGTATGGCCAGAAGTGCTTGTTTGGTAAGTGGACGGCGTTTCTCTTCAGGAAGCACTCTATAGTCTGTTGGTAAAGGAGGTTCAAGTGGTGGTGTAGGAAGAAAAAATATAGCTAATGGTCTTTTGTAAAGCGACGTCAGCTTCTTAAGTGTATTCAGCGTAGGTTTTTTATCACCCGTTTCCCATTCTGTAATAGTGCTTTCCCCGATATTTAGCCTTCTGCTGACTTCAGGAATGGTTAAGCCAATGCTTTCTCTCGCCCATTCCATTACACTTGGCTTTACGCCAACCCAAACTGACTTTTTAGTAGGCATCCGCTCCTCCTAAGGCCTCAATTTAACATATGATAGCATCCATTTGAATAATATTCCTATTTAAGTAAGCAATAAACGGCACAAAATATGCGAGAATTCCAGGGACGCCATACCAATCAGGCCTGCTACAAATCAGGTATTATGTCCTAAAAATACCACCGTATTTTGAGCTATCACAAAGTAGCGTATTGTTTGGCTTTGGTAACGAGCGTCCGTCTTGTTGTCTTTGAGGAAGTGTATACAGAGTCCGTCCCTATATCATCACAGCTATGGGAACGGGGCAGAGGGCAATCAGGGCGTCAGATAAGTCTACTCCAGCACCCTCTTCATTTCCTCAAATTCTTCCCTGGTAATCTCTCCCCTGGCAAAGCGGAGCTTCAGGACCTGCAGAGGGTCCTCCGGCGGACCTGGAGGAGTCTGCTGGTCTTGTGTAACCGGGGATACGGTGGCGCTACCAATTCGCCTGAGATTCTCCTGAATGAGCCTGAAAACGTAATTCACCTGACCTTCCGGGAGGTTGTCTAAGATTAGGTCCTCGCTCATGAAGCGCCGCTTTACAGTGATGGTAGCAAACAAAATTCCTTTATCGATTTTTAGATTGGCCATGTCTTCATATCTGTAATCTTCAATCTCCTTGTGTAATCCGAGGCTTGACGGAGAGTACCTGATTATCCTCTGGCTAGTAATTATTATGGAGTCGGGTGTGATGGCTGCCTTCAACCTCGATTGCTTTATGACTGCCATAACTTGTTCATCCGCTAGCAACATCTTTTTGATGGCCTTTGGAATTTTGAGTGTCTTGCCTTCTTCGTTCATCGGCCGCTCCTAATGGTCGCCATAATGAATGACGAACTAGTCAAAGGGCAACTTTTTGCCCTGAGGTCGTTTCACGTCTTTCGTCTTCATCTTTACATTAACGATAAACTAACTACTCATACGATGTCAACAGTCGCAGATACGGATTGACTGGTGGATAACACTAACTTTTTTGTTACCTATGAAGTAGCAAAATAGTGTTTTGTGACTCCTTTATTCCAGGGACACCATACCAATCAAGCCTGCTACAAATCAGGTATTATTTCCCCAGAATACCAAGTGTGAAAAAGGACCACCACTAGTGACATTTTTTCAAGATTCAGGATGACAACAGTACAGGGAAAAACACCTGCCAAGCTAGCAACGCCTTAGCCGTGAGACTGAGAATAATATACACCTTCTCGCCATACAGGTAATCCCGCCAGGGACCGACTTTCTTGTACTGCAACACCATATTGATAGCAAAACAGTTAAAGAAAACGAAGAGTGATATAACGATACCATATACAAATCCAGGAGGCGATGTATTCAGCCCTGGTGCCCAGACGTATATGGCGATTGCGATCCACGGAATGATGCCTGCAAAGCTGCCGAACCAGAATGGTAGCCAGCTTGGTTTGCCCGGTTCCTCATACTTTTCCTGCAAAGCACCGAAAAGTATCATACAGGCGTTTATGCCGAAGATGGCCAATAAGGCAGCGATGTCGCTGATCCCGGTTATCTGAGAAATTAACACGATCATAATTGAAGAGCTGAAGAAGTACTCGATCCAGCGCCCGTAGTTGCGGTTCTGTAACAGGTTGCGCTTGTACCATGGAAAGACAGGTGGAGATGCGATTATCAACAGAGCACCGGCTGAGATTGCAAGGAAAGCAAAAACGCCCCAACCAGTGTATATATCAAACAGGTGGTGAAGCACGGGAGCGGTGCCCGGTGGCCCGCTCATAAATGTGGCTGTAACCGGAAGAGCAAAGTCATTTGTAAGTACCGCAATCATGACAGCTTGTACCGCGAGGATCAAGCCGACAACGATATTCCATCTGCGTAGTTTAGAAAGCCGCTGTTCGGTTGATTGGTTAATAGACACACTACACCTCCTTAATCCGAGCTAATGGGCAAAATTATCTTCAGTAATCAAATTATACGGGCCAAGAATAAGCGTGTCAAAGCGCATTAAGTTTTTTGTGGGTTCGTATTGAAACCGAGACTCATACTCAGGATTGAGGCAGCCTTTTCATCATTTTAAATGACACAGATTGAATTTTGTGCGGTTCGGTAGATCCCACATTAATCAGCATTGTTGGATAACAACACACTGCTGCGACTTACCTGCACAAGATATGTGATTGTTACCCCTGATCATTTCCTCTGAATCACTTGGCGTTGGACGAGGTGGATACGAACAAACGGCGACTGATTAGGCTCTTTTTGTATTGGCTTCTCCTGATGTTGGTCCTATTATTTCAGCCAAATGGCTTTTCACATTATTTGGCAAGTCTTGGTACAATTTGATGTAAAGGTGAGAGGATTATATGCTTAATGTCACCGGTGTTTCCAAGTCATATAACGACCATGAGCTCTTCAGTGGGGTCAGTTTTACCGTTAGCATGAGCGATCGTATTGCCGTCCTCGGACGGAATGGCAGCGGGAAGACTACTCTGTTCGAAATCATGACAGGCAATCTTATGCCGGATTCCGGAAGCATGTCTCTGCGACGGGACACAACTATCGGTTATCTTCGCCAGGATGTTCAATCTTCACCGGAACAGAATCTACTGGAATATGTGTCCAATTCATCTGATGTGGTCAGTGACCTTGCGCATAAGATCGCGGTCGTACAAGAAGACTTGGCAGAGGAAAGAGATGAGGAAATCGTGAGTGGCTTGCTGAAGAAGCTGGGGGAATTGCATTCTCTTTATGATGCGAAGGGTGGGTATAGCTCCGACCACGAAGCAAAGATCGTCCTCTCCGGGCTGGGCTTCGCAGAGTCAGATTTCGGGCGTCCGCTGTCTCAATTCAGCGGCGGCTGGCGAACACGTATTGAGCTGGCCAGGCTCCTGTTCCTTAATTCGGATATCCTGGTGTTGGATGAACCGACAAACTATCTCGATCTGGAGACGCAGAGCTGGTTTGAAACCTACCTGAAACGCTACCAGGGTGCCGTCGTGCTCACGTCGCATGACCGGGCATTTCTCAATAATGTTGTGAGCAAGGTCATAGCCATCGAGGATGGGGGTGTTATCTTCCACCACGGCGATTATGATAGCTACGTTCTGGCCCGCGAGAAGGATATTGAGACTCGGCAGGCAGCCGCCCGCAGGCAGGAGCGAGAAATCAGACGACAGACGCGCTTCATTGAGCGCTTCCGGGCTAAAAACACCAAGGCTTCTCAGGTGCAAAGTCGTATCAAGCAACTGAGCAAGATTGAACGGATTACAGTTCCACGGGCAACGAAGAAAATAAATTTTAGCTTCAGAGAGCCTCTGCGGGGTGGTCGTGTCGTAATCGAACTTAAGCATGTTGCCAAGTCTTACGGGCAGCACGTTGTCTACCGGGACCTTAACCTCTTTCTTGAGCGGGGAGATCGCGCTGCCATAGTGGGCGTTAATGGGGCTGGGAAGACAACACTTCTGCGCATGCTGGCTGGTGTCTTGCCCTTTGAAAGGGGCCAGCGAGTAATCGGTCACAACGTCACTACAGCATACTTTGCCCAGTATTATATAGAATCTCTTAACCCATACAACAGCATCATTGAGGAATTGCAGAGTACAGCTCCGGACGAGCCGGAACAGCGCTTGCGCGGGCTGGCAGGGGCATTCCTTTTCAGTGGTGATGATGTGACGAAGAAAATATCGGTGTTGTCGGGTGGCGAAAAGACCCGCGTTGCCATTGCCAAGATGCTGGTAAGGCCAGCCAATTTCCTTCTTATGGATGAACCAACCAACCACCTAGACATTGCGTCCCGCGAGATTTTAACTGATGCCCTGGATGCTTACAAAGGGACCTTGTGTTTCATCACTCACGACCGCACCCTCATTCGGGAGATCGCCAACAAAATCATCCATGTGCAGGACGGCCAGGTAAACATTTTCCCCGGTAGTTACGACGACTACTTATGGCAGAGCAGATCACCGGACGGTCAAGCGGAAATAATGGAAACCCAGCCTGGTATAGGGCAGTTACGGCAGCCACCGACGGCCGTGAGAAAGCGCCAACGCAAGGCGCTCGAGGGCCAGCTGCGGAACGAGTACTACCGCGCCATATCGCCGGTAAGGGAACGGATCACAGAAATAGAGCGGGAGATGGCTGCGAACACAGGGCGAATTGAAGAAATCGAAGCTATAATGGCTGACCCTTCTCATTACAAGGATTCCCGGAACGTAGTTGCTGTGAATCGTGAATATATGATGCTAAGAGAAAAGGTGGCGAGGTTGACGACCGAATGGGAGGGCCTGACGGGCGACGCTGAGCGGATAGACCTGGAGTATCGCAGGACGCGGGAGGAGTTGGCAGGATAACGGTTGGATGGGAGGAATGAGAAAGGCCTGGCGAATCTTTCGCCTACCTTAGTCTTAAGCTATTGCTTGAGTGTCACTCTTAGAGCCAAAGGCAAGCGTGGATGCAACAACCTGACGTACTGTTACGCTAGAGGTAACAAAACAAGTGATTGGTCAGGGCCGGAGGTATTCAACTCCCACATCCTGACCTATCCAACCTTTATGCAATCGTAAAGACAGGCGGATTTAATCTTCTAGCATAGATTTCAACGGCAGGGAGCAGGTGCCTCAGTTCACCCCTTCAGTTAGCCAGTTTAAGACTTTCCCCATCACCTCGGCGCGGTTGTCTCTGGTTACTAGGAGCACTTCGACTTCAGGATGGCGTTTGATTCGTCGGCACCTAACCTGTTGAGTTCCAGGGACACCATGCCAATCAGGCCTACTACAAATCGGGTATTATATCCCCAGAATACCACTGCATCTTGAGTATTGTACAAAATAGCGGATTGTCCAATCTTGTAGCCCTTTTCCTGTTCGTCTTTACTAGAGACGAATCGTGGTTGTAAAATACACAACTAGCAGGGTGTTCGAATCCTGCTCGCGAAGTGATTAGGGTATTTCCGAAACTGACTGGTACAAATTCGCCCGAACTGGGGCCTACCAATGTGGCGGAAGCCGATTCCGTTCAGGGCTTTGAGAGGAGACGGTACAATGTGACAATCCCGGTTATAGGCATCTATGTGGATTTTATACTCTTTGCGTCCGCTATTTGCGTTAGTAAAAGGCTGGGAAGCGATTAGGGAATGCAAGGGAACTGTAAAAACAGGGGAAACGATATAGAAGGAGGGTAAAAATGCCAGGAAGCGAGAAGGAATACAAATACTGGGGCAGACTTGCCAGCAACTTTCACCAGGACAATCTTTATGTCACCGGGGTAAAGGTTAACCAAGTGATAAGGGGGTGGCTTGTAGAGCAGTTCAACGAGGGAGATGTTGTCCTAGAATTGGGCTGTGGAACCGGATTCTACTCCGAGATGGTAGTAGGAAGGGTGAAGCAGTTGACGGCAACAGATTTAGCTCCAGAAATGATTGAGCAGGCTAAGCGGAACTTAGCTCAGTTCACCAATGTAGAAGTCCGAATAGAAAATTGTTATAACACTTCCTTCAAAGATAATGTTTTTGATGGCGTGCTGATGACAAACTTGCTGCATATCGTCATGGACCCACTCGCTGTTCTAATGGAAGGCCATAGAGTCCTAAAGGATAACGGAAGGATTGTCATTGTGGATATTACCGGATATGGGATGAGCTTGGTCAAAATGATGGCTCTGGGGATTCGATTCCTGAGAAGATACGGTAGGCCATGTTCGTATGGTAGGAATCTCAGGCCGGAGAAACTTGTAGGGATGGTGAGAGAAGCAGGTTTCGTGGTTGAAGAATCAAAACTACTGGGGGAAGACGCCAAAGTGGTCTGCTTGAGGGGCAAAAAGGCGGGGAATGAGAAGTAATAACAAGGGCTTATTTCAAAAATTGACTGAAAGATTTATGTTTTGGCTGGTTGATGGTTCAGTCGGCGGATTTGGAAAATCAATTGAGGAAGATGCCTTATAACGAGCAATGCATTGGAAGGAGCAGATGAGCAAGTTAACCTGCCATATGCCTATGAAACCGATTACGCTTATCGTAATTGGCATCGTGCTTGTGTTGGGCATTCTTGTGTCAAGCATTTGTATCACATCGGAAGGTGAAGGGAAAGGTGAAGGTGAAGGTGGAGGTGGAGGTTTTGCCATCTACTTGACCAAACAAGATATTCCTCCCGCCCAGATGGAGGCTTTAAGCCATGTCGCCATAGCAGAAAGGCCAATCATAACGATTAGCGATATCATCACGTATGACGCTCAGGAACACGAGTTGAGACTTACTGCAAGTGCCTTTGAACGCATCTCTCAGCTAGATGTACCAACCGGAGGCAAGTCGTTCATTGTCTGCATCGATGAGAGACCTATCTATTGGGGGGCTTTCTGGGTCCCCTGGTCTTCCCTGTCATTTGATGGGGTCACCATTTGGAAGCCACTCAGCTTGCAGGAGACACACGTCATCAGGCTCGAACTGGGTTATCCCTCTTCAGCACTCTATATAGGTGAGGACCCCAGAAGTAATCCTGTAGTGATTGAATCGCTGGAGCAGGCTGGCAAGCTAATCAACAAGCTATCAATTACATCTGTAGAAGAGCTACCCCGCTCATTTAAAGGATATGAGCTGTACTCATGGGAGGAAGAAGGCCAATGGCACTTTACTTTGATTACAGGTACCAATCGTATTAAGACGATAGAAGAAATAATTTCTAAAGGGGACTTTATCTCTGAAACCGGGTGGGTGAAAATCCAAGTGGTGGGTGCAGATGCGATTAAGGATGTTCTCAGCCGCTTGCCTGAGGGTGAGTCAGTCTTCTGGTGTGATGAGTTGCATATAGGGCAATCAACAGAGACGGATTTGCAGTTACCACCTGAGCAGATTGCAGATGCAATCGAGGAATATGCTAAGCAGTGCGGTTTAGATTTTGTGGTTACAGTACGAAGCTATTGAAAATGAAGGTGCCGAAAAATTATATTGATGAGTAGCCACTAAACAAACTAGTGGAATGTTACATTACTAGGAGGGAGCAATAGAACCGAGCCAGCCCCGTCTTGTACAACCCCAGGGACACCATACCAATGAGGCTTGTTAGAAATCAGGTATTATTTCGCCGGAACACCTTTCATGTTTTCCGTACCTGGATCTGTTATGGGACACCTGGCGGTCCTCTGGATTTTGATTGCACGGAACTGCCTATTGTGTGGTTGTGCGGCCCTTCTTTAGATAGGTTGATTAAGCAGTAAAAAGAAATACAAACAAGTTCCAGAAAACGATGACTGTATAAAATACCAAAAATACCACCGTGATTGTATATACGAGTCTGGGTTTTTTATTATAGTTAATCCATAAAAGTAACGTGGCTAAAAACGCACCTGACACCTTTATAACCAGAAACCACCCATGGCCTACCCAGGCTCTCAGGAAAGGATTCAATTCTGATCCGTGTCCACCTGTCACCAAGAACTGGGTTATCAGTCCGTCCGCAACTATTACGCAAAATAGGGCGTAGAGAGTGTACCTAACGGTTCGACTTTCAATATGAAAAGATTTTGGGACTTTCAATGCATTTATGTCTTTCAAATATATGAAAACAAAAGCTCCGGTAACCAGTTTTCAATCTTACAGAACGATTATCTGTGAGTCAATAAGACTTTGCTGGGGAGATTCCCAGGGACACCATAACAATCAGGCCTGCTACAAATCGGGTATTATTTCTTGAATTCTGGTACACCACAAACTACACACTGATAATATCTAAGATAGCAGCTGCTTTCTGAGCGGGGGCCTCAGTTCACCCCTTCCGTTAGCCAGTTTAAGACTTTCCTCATTACCTCAGCGCGGTTATCTTTGGTTACCAGGAGCGTTTCGACTTCAGGATGGCGTTTGATTTCGTCGGCAAAGGGATGGGGGTTAAGCATAATAGTGCCCAAAACTTTCTTGCCACTGTTTATTGCTTGCGTCACGGCTTCCTTGAACCGGGGCGACAGAAGCTCCATCTTGCCAATCTCATCAATGACTATCAAAGCGCTTTCCTTCAGCGCCTGGCGCAGAGTGGAAACGCCAACCCTGTTCAGGCTATCTGTGTCCACCCGGTATTTGCTTACCTGGTAGGGGCTGGAGATGCCGACGTGGGCTAATATTGCCTCCTGACCGTCAAGGGTAGCAATCCTGAACCCCTGCCTTATTCCCCCAGTCCGTATCTCTTCAGTATAGAAGCCGCCCCCCTTGACTTTTGTCCTGGCCAGGGCTTCTTTGATGAGAGCAGTTTTACCTGTGCCCGGCTTGCCGGTCAACAGGAGGGCCCTTTTCATTGTTCCTTGGCTGGAGCCTGGGTTTTTCTCTTTTCCTTGAGCTGCTTTCGGCGCTGGCGGTGCTTCAAGGCAGCCACTTTCTTCTTCTTGTTCATCTCTCTCTCGCTAAATCTAAGTTGTGGGTATTATTCTACCATATTGGGGGTGTTTAAAGATGAGGAGAAGGGCTCGCAATGACGCCCCTTCTGTCGTTGCGAGGCTGGCTTTAGTCAGCCGAAGCAATCTCAGGGGAATTGTTTGAGATTGCCACGCTTCGCTCGCAATGACAAAGAAGCGAAGGGTTCGCCAATGACAAAAAGAGGGGGCGGGGACAAGCCCCGCCCCTACAAATCAATGTAGAAGAGTTGACCTTTTTTAGTCTTCCCGCTCCAGTATGGTGGCAGCGCCCTGACCGCCGCCAACGCAGGCGGTGGCCAGACCGTATTTCCCTTTTTCAGTGTTGAGTATTCTGGCGCAGGTGCCCACCAGTCTGGTGCCGCTGGCTCCCAGCGGGTGTCCGATGGCAGTAGCGCCACCCTTGACATTGACTTTCTCGGGGTCGATACCCAGTTCTTTCATGGCATAGAGAGCCACGATGACGAAGGCCTCGTTGATCTCCCAGAAGTCTATGTCCTTCGCTTTCATGCCGGCATGTTCCAGAGCCATGCGGCTGGATGGGACCGGGCCTTTCCCCATTACTGTCGGGTCAACGCCAGCCCACCCCATGGATATGATTTTGGCCAGGGGCTTGAGGTTGTACTTCTTGGCCGCCTTTTTTGACATCAGCATCATGGCACTGGCACCGGCGTTGAGCGGAGAGGAGTTGCCTGGCGTTACCTGCCCATCCGGCTTGAAGGAAGGCTTCAACCCGGCCAGAGCCTCCAGCGTAGTATCAGCCCTGATGGCCAGGTCATAGTCAATGATCTTCTTCGTCCCGTCCGCCTGTGGCGCCTCAACCGGCATTATCTCTCCCTTGAAATATCCTTCTTGGATGGCCTTGGCCGCCATCTGATGGCTTTTCATAGCCCATCTGTCCATGTCCTCCCGGGTGAAGGTGGTCTGTGATAGCAGCTTCTCGGCAGTCAAACCCATGTTCATGGTGGTCATTATGTCCAATTCCTTGAATTCCATGAACTTGGGATTTGGTGATATTGGCACCTCTCGCTCGCCGCCCCCCAGGGTCGGGATGTGGGTCATGTGCTCAATTCCGCAGGAAATGACGATATCGGAGTATCCCAGTATGATTTCCATAGCCCCCTGGTGTATCGTGGACATCGACGAGACACACTGGCGGTCGATCCCCTGTGCCGGGACATTGAACGGCAGCTTGGCCAGGAAGTTGATTGACTTACCCCCATAGAGCCACTGCTCGAGCACCGGCATGGCCGTCCCCGTGAGCACATCGCCGATTTCCTCGGGGTTTATCTTGGTCTGCTTTATCATCTCCAGGATCAGCCTGGCTGCCAGGTCGTCCATTCTCAGACCGTTGAATGCATCTCTCTCCGGCTCCCTTGGCCTCGCCCTGGAAAATGGTGTCCTCAGATAGCTGACAATTACAGCTTCCTCCATATAATTAGTCTCCTTTCTTTATTTTATTGTTAATTCCGCCTATGATATATCACTTTTCCCCCCCACTGTCAAGGCGAGGTTTTGTCGAGAATTTCATCAGTCTGGTGAAAAGTGTAGTGGCGGGGTTTATCTCAGCTTTATAGGCGGGGACAAAGTGGGCGGGTACAAGACCCGCCCCTACGGCGGTAAACAAACAAATAAATAATTATGTAGTGGCGGAGTTTATCCTCGCCTGCGGCTCAGAATGACACCTCCTTTCGTGTCGTTGCGAGGCACGATAGTGCCGAAGCAATCCCCTCTTCGAGGTGTGAAGGAATCCCTTCCTTCAGGATTCACGATGTCGAAGCAATCTCTTGTGGGGGATTCCTCGCTTGCTCTGTGAAACACGCCCTGCAACCCCCGGAGATTGCCGCGCTTCGCTCGCAATGACAAAGAAAGTGGAGGGCTGGCAGTGACAAAAAAGGAAGGACCCGCAATGCCCCCCCCTCGTGTCGTTGCGAGGCACGATAGTGCCGAAGCAATCCCGTCGTGGTATTCCCGGGCTTACCCTCCAGATCAGGCCCTGCAATCCCCAGAGGTTGCCGCGCTTCGCTCGCAATGACAAAGAAAGTAAGGTGCTCGAAATGAAAAAAAAGTAGGGTGCTCGCAATGGGGAAAAGTGGAGGGCTAGCAATGATGAAAATGCTTGACAGTTTGATAAAATATGGGTAAGATGGGCTTGAATTTTGGGAACACTGAATTATTACGTTTTGCGCTTAACTACAAACAGTGTCTGTAATAAAATGGAGGTAAGAAATGGCACAGGATGAAAACAAAGCCAAATATGAAGCCAGGCCGTGGATAAAATGGTATCAGCCGGGTGTGGAGCCGGATATTACAATCGAGGAAAAATCCGTGGTGGATACCTTTAATGAGAATACAGAAAAATGGAAGGACAAGACCGCTGTAGTATTCTACGGTAGAAAGGTAAGCTACAAGGAGCTCCGAGACCAGGTTGACAGATTTGCTACGGCACTACACGATTTAGGCATCAAGAAAGGAGACAAGATTGCCCTCCTGCTGCTTAATTCGCCTCAGTTCATCATAGCTTATATGGGAGCCCTGAAAGCCGGAGCTACCTTAACGGCAATCAGCCCTGTTTATGTCAGCTCCGAAATCAAGTACCAGCTTGAAGACAGCGGGGCGAGAATGATTGTTTGCCAGGATATTCTTTATGATAACGTGGAAAAAAGCGGAGTCAAGCTGGATGCTGTCATCCTGACCAGCATCGGCGAATACCTGCCGGGAATGAAGAAGTTTCTGGGCAGCAGTGTGCTCCGGGCTGTATATCAGAAAATGGCTGCCCCGCCTGTTGAACTGTTTGAAAGAGAGGGATTTTATCGATTCCAGGATTTGATTAAGAAATATCCCCCGAATCCGCCCAAAATCGAGTTCAATATCAGAGAGGACATAGTAACTCTTCCCTACACTGGAGGGACAACCGGGAAGCCCAAAGGTGCTGTGATAACTCATTACAATTTCGCCGCCGCCCGAGAGCTCGCCGATGGATTCTGGGGTGATATCGTACAGGAAGGGAAGGAAACCGTAATAGCCTATTTGCCTTTCTATCACATCTATGGTCAAGCAGTGGTCATGATGGGAGGAATGACCGAGGGCTACACTTCAATACTAATCACCACTCCTGACCCTGATGACATTCTGGGCGCACTAGAAAAGTACAAAGGAACTATTTTCTACAGTGTTCCCGCCCTGTATGAATATCTCAAGGACTATGAAAAGACTAACAGAGTAAATTGGAAGAAAATAAAAGTCCTCATCTCCGGTGCCGATGCCCTTCTCGAGGATACTGCCCGGGGCTGGGAAAAGCGGACCGGCGCTAGAATCCACGAGGGCTGGGGAATGACCGAGACGACCTCGACCGGTATGGTCAATCCCTACGGCAGGGCGAAAATCGGTTCCTTCGGTGTACCTATGCCTGGTTGTGTGGCGGGCATAATGGAGGCGGAAGGCACCAAGTTCCTTCCTGTTGGGGAAACAGGCGAATTGGTATTCAAAGGACCCAATGTCTTCCCGGGATACTGGCAGAAACCGGAAGCAACCAAGGAAGTTTTGATGGAAATCGACGGTGAAACCTGGCTGCGCACTGGGGACCTGGCCAGAATGGATGAAGAGGGCTATTTCTACTTCTACGATAGGAAGAAAGACATGATTAAATACAAGGGTCTGCAAGTATTTGCCAGAGAGGTAGAGGAAGTACTTACTTCTCATCCTCAGGTCAGGGAAGCTGGCGTCATCGGCGTCCCCGACCCCGAGGTTGGCGAGAGGGTTAAAGCTATCGTCGTTCTTGAGTCGGAAGCCAGAGGGAAAGTATCGGAAGAAGAAATTATGAAGTATTGCGCTGGAAAGATTTCTGGCTATATGGTACCCAAGATAATCGAGTTCAGGGGCGAGGTGCCCAAGACGGACATCGGCAAGGTATCACGCCGTGAACTGAGAGAGGAGGATCTATAGAATGGCGCCATTTTTCGAAGTAGAAAACTTGACCAAGCGTTTTGGCGGACTGGTCGCCGTCAACAATGTCAGCTTCCAAATAGGCAGGGACGAAATCGTGGGCCTGATTGGGCCTAATGGTTCTGGGAAGACCACCCTGGTACGGTGCGTAATCGGCATATTTAAGCCGGACTCCGGGAAAGTCCGGTTTAAGGGCGAGGACATAACCAGATGGCGTCCCTGGAAAATCGTCCAGAGAGGGCTCGTAGGGACTTTCCAGGTAGTTAAGCCATTCCGCCGCCTACCTGTTATTGCCAATGTCATGGTCGGTTGCCTCTGCCCGCGGATAACCAGGAGCGGTGAATGGACCAAGACCACCGCGGTGAAGGCACGGGACGCGCTGGAGTTCGTGGGTATTGCCGACCGGGCTCTCGAGCCGGCCTCCAACTTATCTCACGGGGACCTGAAACGACTGGAGGTAGCCAGGGCTATTTCTACCGAGCCCGAACTCCTTATCCTCGATGAACCCTTCGGGGGCCTTAATCCTGCCGAAACAGAGCTTGTCGCTAAGTCCATGAAAAGATTGCACAAAGGAGGTCGGTTCGGCAGGCTTCATAGCGAAGGACCGGCTATGCTGATAATCGAGCACAAGCTAAGCGAGCTCATGAAAATAGTTGACCGGGTGATTGTACTCAATTATGGAGAAGTCATCACCCAGGGTACCCCGGAAGAAATAGTCAGAAACCCTGCCGTGATTGAAGCCTATACCGGCAAGGAGGTGCTCATTGCTTGAGGTAAAAGATGTAATTGTCCGCTACGATACAGCCACCATCCTGGATGGAGCCAGCCTGACGGTGGGAAAAGGGGAACTGGTCGGGCTCGTCGGTCCCAATGGCGCCGGCAAGACCACTCTCCTCCGCGCTATCGCTGGTTTGATAAACTGGGACAGGGAAGTCCTCAGGGGCACCAGGAAGTCCGATGTAACCTTTGAAGGCAGCATAGAATTTGAGGGGGAAAGGATTGACAGTCTATCGGCATTTGAAATCGCCAGGAAAGGTCTCCAGCTCTGCCCGCAAATGGGCCGGCCTTTCGTCGAGATGAATGTCAAGGAGAATCTCCTGGCCGGAGCCTACCTGTGCAAGGACAAGGAAGAGGTCAACGAGAGTCTGTCCAGAGTTTACGAACTGTTTCCCAGACTGGAAGAAAGGAAAAACCAGCTAGCCGGGACTTTATCCGGCGGGGAACGGCAGATGCTGGCTGTTGGTCGCTCCCTCATGCGTCGTCCTAAATTGATGTTAGTCGATGAGCCGTCCAGCGGGCTGGCTCCCAAGATAAAAGATGACCTGTTCAAACGCGTGGAGGAGATTTACCATGAGCTGGGAGTCACCATACTCCTGGCTGAGCAGGATATCAGCTTTGCCTTTGCCCTTTCCAAGAGGAACTATGTCGTGTCGAGGGGACACATCATCGCCCAGGGAACAGCCGAGGAATTGCTCAAGGACGAGACTATCAGGAAGACATACCTGGGCATGTAATAACACACCCCGCACCTCTTCCTTTCTGTCGTTGCGAGGCTGACGAAGTCAGCCGAAGCAATCTCGGTAGAGGGGTAGAAATTCAAAAATCAGAGGTCAAAGGTCAAAATGACAACTCAAAATGCAAAAATTTCAGCAAGAGGCGGGTATATTGTTTTCAATCGTGAAGGAAGTCCCGATTTATCAAGATTCACGCCTCGAAATTGAAGAAATCCCCAATCTCAAGCACCAAATCCCAAGCATTCAGCCATCAGCTTTCATCTTCCTTGTCTGCTCAGAGGTAGATGGCTGGCTACTGACTACTGACTACTGACTACTTATGTTTATACTTAGTGTAGGGAGGCACCGCAGGCCCGGCATTCCTTACGCCAGGCGGCATTAGTTAGCTTACAGCGCGGACACTCTCGCTCAAGCTTATTCCGTACCCACACGGCAACCCCCTCAGGCATGAACAGCAGTATCAATATCACTACAATAGACATAATAAGCATCTGGTTCCTGCCAATAAAAGTTTGTCCCCCTATACCTAAAAAGTGTAGAAGAGTATAAAGGATGAAGACCCCGACAATTGGCCCGTAAATACTGACAATACCGCCAAATGCTACCCATATTACTGCCTGGAAGGACATCGTCATGACCAGGGTGGAGGGGCCGGCAATCCCTAGGACATGAACATATAAGGCACCGGCAATCCCGGCGAAAAGGCCGCCGATGGCAAAAGCCAGCAGCTTGTATCTTATGGTATTTATTCCCGAGGCACGGGCGGCAATCTCGTCTTCTCGGATGGCATGGAAAATAAGACCGGTCCTGACATACTTGCTCCCGGCATCGGTGAGCTTCCACATTATGAGCACCGCTACCGTCATTACTATCAAGCATATATAATATTGAGCTGTCCCAGTGGCGGCAATAGGAGGAAGCCCCATTATGCCATATTCACCGCCGGTGATATCTTTGAAAGCAATGACCATTCCCAGCAGCATGAGAGGAAATGCCATTGTAAGCAATGACAGGTAAGGCCCTCTCAGCCTCAGGGCGGGAAAACATGTGACTACTCCAGTAAACGTGGCGACTATGGCACCGATTGGTATCGTCACCCCTGGCTGCCAACCAAGATACTTGTGCAGCAGTGCCGAACAGTAGGCGCCAACGCCGAAGAACAGGGCATGGCCAAAATTTACCTGGCCGGTATAGCCAGATAAAAGGTCCCAGCTAACAGCAAACATAGCGAATATGCAGGTGAAGGTAAGAACGAGCATATGATAAGGGGGAATAGGCAGAATGAGCGGGATAATAAACAGGGCGGCAAAGAAAATAACGGCGATAAGTCGCCCGGGAACAGGTAGTACACTAAACCGGAAATTCTTGAGCAGCCGTCTCAACAATTTATAATTTCTCCTCTTCGAAGATTGTGCCGAACAATCCTGCCGGTCTGACCACGAGCACTATGACCATAGCCAGCAGGGCAAACACCGTCGCCAGGTAAGAGCCGGACGGCATGAAAAAGATGACCAGGTTCTCGACCAATGCTATAATGAAAGCCCCGATGAAACTCCCCTTGGTACTTCCCAGCCCCCCCAGTACCACAATTACCATAACCATCACCAGCGGCGGCGTCCACATCTCAGGATAGACTGTCCATAATGGTGCCACCGAGATGCCGGCCACTGCTGCCAGGGCTGTTGCTATCCCCATGGTTATCAGCAGTGTCCTGGGAACACTTATCCCCATCAGGCTGGCAATCTCGGCATCCTGTGCCGTGGCCCTGATGGAGACACCCAGTTTTGTCTTTGTTAAAAGCAGCCACAGCATGACCATAACCACCGCCACTATACCCAGTGTCAGTAGCTGCTGGTTGGGGACGCTAACCCCAAGTATACGCGTGAATCCAGCGATAATAGTGGGAGCTGACTGAAAGTGAGCGCCAAAAGCCAGCAGCATAACCTCCTGGAAAGCCAGGGCTAAAGCTATCGTCATCAGCAGGACAGCCACTATGTGCTGGCGGACCCGGTCAAGAAGGAACCGGTAGGCTAAGAGACCTAAAAGGGTAACGCCAACCAACGTCAGGGCGATTGCTTGCGCGGCGCCCCAGCCGAGTTCACGCATAAAATAGAACATGCCGTAGGCTGCCAGCATAAAAAATGCCGTGTGAGCCAGGTTAATAATGTGAGCCATGCCGAAGATAAGAGAAAAGCCTGACGCCAGGAGGCCATACACACCTCCTTTCAACAGCGTCTGAATTATGAGTCGGCCAATCAACGGCATTTTTAATCCTCCCCGCATGTCATTGCGGGCCCCGACAAGGTGGGGCAGGGCTCGTCCCCGGCAAAGGAAAGGCGGGGATAAACCCCGCCGCTACATCGTCTAATTCTGACCGTCCGTTCAAATCCAAGCACTTTAGAAACCCTTCGCCTTCCGTGCAATTGTCGGATACTATATATCAGCCCCCCTCACCTTGTCAAGGGTTTTCCCCGATTGGTTCTGCTCTAAATTGATTGATACGATGAAAAACACAAACAAAAACAGGACAACAAAAACGGTAATCGGGTTTACCCTAGTAGGCACTGGAGCTTGCGTCCTAGTTGTGGCACTCCCGCATCTCATCCCGTATCTAGTGCAATGGCTGAAAAGCTATCCTGCGTGGCTAACTTTCCCCGTTGGCTTTTTTGTGTTTGGGTTGGGCGTATTCCTAGCGGTGACGGAGCATGTAAAAGCCGCCGAGAAAGCACAGAAGGCCGATAACAACAGCTACAAGGAGGGGAATTGAGTTTGTACGGTTGGCCACTAGCAGGGTTCCAGATGCACCAATCATTAGTAGGATTCCTGCGACAACTAGAATGATGGACAGAAGAAACTTACCGAACCCTTTCATAGATGACTGTGAGCCTATAGCATATTCTATATATGTGACAATGTTGTGTCAATAGTAATGATTGACGAGCGAAATCTTTAATTTATAAAGGAGGAAAAATGGTGATAAAAACGAGGTCTAGGAAGATAAAGACAAAGAGGTTTTACAACTTCGGTTCGTATGACACCAAGACCGAAGCACTCCACGCTGCTAAGGTTTTAAGGAAAGACAAAAGCCTTAGAGCATACGTGAAACGGAATCCTAGAACGAAGAAATGGGATACGATGTATGCAGGCGTGAAGAAGGGCTAATAGAGTATGCCTTTCCACTGGTCGCCAGAGGGCTTGTTCTTATTGAGGAGTGGTAATTTGCCGTATTTCCTTTTGTACTCGCTTAGAAGTCTATCTTCGGCGTCGTCAGGGTTATCTGCTCTACGCTTTCGGAAGTGTGTGACTATACCGAATTCCTTCTCTTTGGCATGGGCAAGAAGCCTAGCTCGGATGTTGCCCTTGCCGATATACAGGACTTTGCTCCCTCGTTTGTGCCCACACTCGTACACTCCCATTAGATTGCTGGGCAGGAGACGGATATTCTCTAGCTTGAACGCAACCCATTCTGCTTTAATCGGCATAATCCACCCTCTTGCTCTTAGTTCATTCTACACCACACTTGTGATTGATAGCAATACCGTATCATGCTATCCTCTAGGGGAAAACCTAGAGGGTATAGCGAATGGCAGGATGGGTAAAGCCTTTAATTGCGGAGGTAGCTAGAGACATGGGATACCGTGTGATAACGAAAGCAGCGAGTATAGATATGCCGAAGTGCAAGTTTTGTGGCTCTGTTGATGCTGTCAAGAACGGCAAGCGTAACGGTACACAGTACTACCTATGCAAAAACTGTGGCAGGGGATTCGTATACAATCGTGGATTACCTCACATGCGATACCCGATAGGTATAGTGGCTGACGCTGTTTATGACTACTATGCTGGTGTGTCACTGAGGAAGATAGTAGACGGGGTTGACCAGAAGATAGGGCGTAGACCCTCCGATAGTGCTATTTATGGCTGGGTAAAAAGGCTGACTAAGGTAGCACTTGCTAAAGCTAGACACTACACTCCACAGGTGGGCGATAAGTGGCTTGCCGACGAGTGTGTTCTAAAGCTAAAAGACGGCAAAAAGTATTGGCTAATCAATGTCATAGACTACGACACTCGTTTCTTGCTTGCGTCTAGGCTGTCTAGCGCTCGTGGAATTAAGGATATATGCCTAACCTTCAAGAAGGCTAAAGATAGAGCCAAGAAAAGCCCGAAGCTTATGTTAACTGATGGCTGGAAGGCTTACATAGAGGGTTGTGAATTGGTATTCGGTGGTGCTACAAAGCACATAGTAACGACACCTTTTAAGAAGAAGGAGCTGTCCACCAATATAGTGGAGCGGTGGCATGGAACACTGAGGGATAGGCTGAAACCCATGCGGGGAATGGACAAATCCGAAACGCAACAACTTATACTGGAGGGTTTTGTCTTTAACTACAACTATCTGAGACCACACGAAAGTCTGAGGGGCAAAACGCCCGCCGAAGCAGCTAAGGTACACGACTTTCCGTATAGAAGTTGGCTAGACGTAATTAAGAGCCAGATACCGAAGCGTGATGAAATACTAGCTGTTGACGAGATAGAAAGCCCTGTTAAGCCTTACAGGAAAGGGTTGAAGCCAAAGAGACAGCCTAGAAGGAAGAAGGTAGAACGCACGCACTCAATCGTGAAGGGGATGAGGTGACGAAAACATGATTGTAGCGTACAATGACGACTATTATAGGTGGAGGTGTAATTTGTTATTTGGTAAAGGTAAGAACAGTAGGCGCAAAATTTCGAACTGGGATTATGGTCGCTTGGACTCTTGGACTTGCTCTCCACCCGACGAACTCCATCCTGCTAGGAGGGAGCATAAGAATAGGAGGTACAAAGTAATGAGAATCACAAGAGTTATCGGTACGGTGTTCGTTGTCGTCGCCACCCCTATATTCCTGCTTGGTGTCTTGGCTTTGATTTCGCCGACAGGGTTCGTGGCGGTAGTATCCCGTCTCCCGATGGGTATTCAGGATGCGATATTCAATGATATGCTTGTTGGTCTGTTCTGGGGGTCAACATCGTACGCTTGGTCGTATATATTAGGCGGTGGTATATTGGGTGGTGTTGGCCTGTTTTTGAGAGGTCGGCGGTGAGGGGGTGAGTGTCTATGTCGCAGTGTCCCAAGCATGGTTTTGAAATAAATGAGAAAATCAAGAAGGCTACTCATCGAGAAAGTACTCTTGGGGGCGAACTTAGTCGGCATTGCGATAGGTCTCGTTTTGACAATACAATGAAAGGAGAGAGGTACATTAGTCCCTGCCTAAAAAAGTTACCCACTCTGGTGAGAGAGTGGGTAACTTCCAACAACTATTTCTTGGTGAGAAGGTCGATTAGCCTTATGACTATGTCAATAACTTGTATAGCAAAAGTGGCTACAAGTAACCTGCCCTCGATGCTCCTGCGCCTTGAAATTTTAGCCTGTTTCGGCATCTTGCCATATATCTCCTTTCAGGGCAGGACAGCCCTACACAGAGGGGACTAACGTACCCCCCTCCCTTCATTGTATCACAGAGACAATCAATCAATAAAGAGCAGAACCCCCCGATTTTTCAGATTCCCCTAAAATTTTATCTGTCATTCTACATTCATTTGTAGAGGCGGGGCTTGTCCCCGCCCACAGGCCTGTTCAGTGTCGCTGGGTTCGACCAGCTCTCCTCTTGCTTTCGGACAAGATGAGTCTCCTTCTACGCACGAAGAAAATCACCAGCCCCGCTACTACCACCGCCGCTATAAACCCGCCAATTAGCAGCCAATTGGTTGGAGTTTCCCCAGAAATAGCGTAGAGCTTGTTATCATATGAGCCCACATAGATGGTGCCATCAGCCCCAATAGCGGGGGTGGAGTCCACCCAATCACCGGTGGTGAAGCTCCACTTCTTGCTGCCATTGGGGTTTACGGCATAGAGATTATTATCAGCAGAGCCGACATAGATGGTGCCATCAGCCCCTATGGCGGGAGAGGAGAAGACTACATCGCCGGTGGTGAAGCTCCATTTCTTGCTGCCATCGGGGTTTACGGCATAGAGCTTATAATCAGAGGAGCCGACATAGATGGTGCCATCAGCCCCTATGGCGGGAGAGGAGGAGACATAATCGCCGGTGGTGAAGCTCCACTTCAAGGTACCATCGGGGTTTACGGCATAGAGCTTATAATCAGAGGAGCCGACATAGATGGTGCCATCAGCCTCTATGGCTGGAGAAGAGTAGACTACATCGCCGGTGGTGAAGCTCCACTTCTCGCTGCCATCGGGGTTTACGGCATAGAGTTTATGATCAAAAGAGCCGACATAGATGGTGCCATTAGTTCCTATGGCAGGAGAGGAGGAGACAGACGCGCCGGTGGTGAAGCTCCACTTCAAGGTACCATCGGGGTTTACGGCATAGAGTTTATAATCATCGGAGCCGACATAGATGGTGTCATCAGCCCCTATGGCAGGAGAGGAGGAGACATGCCAGCCGGTGGTGAAGCTCCACTTCTCGCTGCCGTCGGGGTTTACGGCATAAAGGTTATTGTCGATGGAGCTTACATAGATGGTGCCATCAGCTCCTATGGCAGGGGAGGAAAAGACAGGCCCGCTGGTGTTGAAGCTCCACTTCTCGGTGCCATCGGGGTTTATGGCATAGAGATTGTAATCGTAGGAGCCCACATAGATGGTGCCGTCAGCACCTATGGCGGGGGAAGAGAAGATTAGTTCGCTGGTGTTGAAGCTCCACTTTAGTTTCGGTCTCTCAGGGCCGGTGTAAGGGCTTCTGCCGGTGTGCTGTGGGTTCTGGCCGAACATTGACCAGGGGCTATCGGCAAGCTGAGCCTGGGTGGTGTTCGCCAGGATGAGGACGGTCAAGGACGGCAGCACCAGGCAAAGGATAACGCCCCACGCTATCAAAGACCTTGACCTGTTCATAGATCACCTCCTGGCATATTATTTACACTCTATAACAGCTTAGCTTTTTCAGAATCCCTAGCTTATACTATATCACCCCCACGCTGTCAAGCGGGCACCCAATTTTTTTGTCATAGCGAGCGGAGCGCGGCAATCCCCTGTCCCCACCGAGATTGCTTCGTCGCCTTCGGCTCCTCGCAACGACGGAAGGGGAGAGTGCCTCGCAAAGACACAAAGAGAAAGCCAGCCTCGCAAGGACAGGGAAGGGGTGTCATTGCGAGCACCTTAAAGGTGTGTGGCAATCTCATAATTCATCATACAGGTCGCGCCACTCCCTGTTTATACTATTAATTAATTGGATCTTCTTTTGCCTTGAGCCAGCTTTTATCTGCTTCTCCCTCAAAATGGCATTTTCTATGTCCTCAAAGACCTCGTAATATACCAGTTTGACAAGGTTGTATTTCTTGGTGAATCCGTCAACCAGCCTTTCCTTGTGCTCGTAGGCCCTTCTTATTAAATCGTTGGTGACACCCGTGTAAAGGACGGTGTTCCCTATGTTGGTCATTATATAAACGTAGTATTGCTTGCTCACCCACGATATTATACAGGAGATTGCTTCGGCACTGGCGTGCCTCGCAAAGACGGAGGAGAGAGATTGCTTCGTCCCGATAAGTCGGGACTCGCAACGACAAAAAGAAGGGATTGCTTCGGCTGACTAAAATCAGCCTCGCAACGACAATAGGCAAGCAGTAAAAAAGAACGGTGACCCCGGGCTCACCCGGGGTCACCGCCAGGTCTCTCAATGGGCTACTGTCTTTGCTACGGTAAGGCTATCAAAGACCAGCTAGCCACCAAGCGACTGGTATTATGATAGGCACCGTGCCATCGTACTCAAAGTTCCAGAAGCCGTACTGGTCAATCAGTCCCGCATACCAGAAGGCTGCAGCGGATCCGGCGCCAACTATGCCTTGGACTTGTAAGGGATTCAAGCCAGCAAGGCCCTCATAGCCTGGGACAATCGATGGCCAAAAGCCCACCTTCCTGAGCGTTCCCTCGACGTCCTGCCACTGACTGCCAAGGCCGGTCTGATAACCAGGACCATAGACAGTGTCGTGAGCGATAAAGCCGCCCTCAACCGTCCAGTTATCCGCATTCCACGCCCACGCCGTCGGCGACCCATCGACCATAATAGTCAATCCGTCCAACCAGGGATAATATTCGAGTACCTGGTTCTCGTTGAGTGCCATCACATCGAGTTCTTCGTCTGCTGTTCCCGCTTTGTAGTCACCTTTCGTCACTGTATCCCACTTGGGATAATAGGTAGTATTCGCGGAACCTGTGCCCACCAGGCCGTTGGCTGGGTCTTCCAGCCACGGAATCATGTTAGCAGGGTCGACTGAGTCCACAGCCTCAAGGTCTGCCTTCAGGGCGTAGATGGCATCGTAGGCAGCCGCGGTATAGAGTGGGTAGTCGTCTGCATAGGAGGCGGACATAATCGTGCTAAGGAAAGATGACGTCAGCGAGGTCTGGTTTACGCCATACGCCCAAGTATCCAGCATAATGTCATACTCACATCCACCCGCGGTATAGTCCACCATGCCTTGCAACTGACCTTCTACGTTAATGCCCACCGACAGAGCCGGTAGAGCCGCGTCGGCACGCGCTTTAGAATAGACCTTGCCAACCGGTCCGGAAAATATGGTGAAGATAAGGTGGGGCTTTTCGGCTGCTATCTCTCCCATCTCAGTGCCGATGTCGGTCTTTGTGTCACTAACTAGCCATGTGCCGACAACATCCAGAGTAATGTTCTTTGAGGGCATTAGTAGTTCGGGTAGCCTCTCCTGGGCAAGCGTCACTATCCCGTCACACCATGACAGGGACTCACCGAATATGGCGATTTTCGCCACGAATGGGTCGCCTGTGGTACCGGTTCCAGTAATCTTATAGCCAGCTTCGTCCTTATAAGGGTAACCAGCGCCACCGGCATGATATGTAAGCAGGTTCCCCACCAAGTTAGCGGCGGCATTTGCCGTAAGCTTCAACATGCTGGTGCACAAAAAGACCTCATTGTACGGGGTGGCCTTGAACCAGTACTTGTATTGGTTATAATCGGTGTTTACCGACTGTTGTAGAGCGCCTGTGGCGGCACCGCAGTTCATGAAAATCACCTTGTCCTTCATAGCCTCCAGTCGGTAGGCCGAAACGGATTCTGTCCGGAAACCGCCGACGACAAAGTCCACACCGGCTATGGCTGCCCTCAGGGCTAGCACGCCCTCATCAGGCAAGCCGCCGATTTCATTGGTGTCCACCTCGACCAGCTTGACGGTATGGGGTGTGCCGCCTATGTCTATCTTGTTGGGGAGGGCGTTGATTTCGTCGCGTGCCAGTGTGGCACCCGCCCAGTGATGTTCGCCCTGTACATCATCCATTGGCCCGCACACAGCGATACTAATCTCGCCTGCTACTAAGGGATATGTGCGGGGTGTGGTAGTGGTGGTGCAGCCCGGCAGGACCAACCCTAGCACCAGGAGAGTAGCGATAATCAGAAAAACAATCTTTTTCAATTTATAAACCTCCTTTTTGATTTAAGTTACCTAATCTTTCATTCGGTGCTGGAATAAACCGGTCGACCTCCAGTCGCCTCCAGCAACCTGAATCTTTGTACACTATCCCGATAGAACCACCTCCTTTCTTGCTTCTGGTCTCCAGGTTCTTATTGCCCGCCGGGGCAAGTAAGTCATAGGGAGACCCAAAAAGCTAGCTGAAAACTCGACCTTTTTGATTGTATCCAATCGTTGTTGTCAATTTATCTGCTGCCAGGTCCGCCCGAGCCTCCGTTTTTTCCCACATACCTCCTTTAATTGTATCTTATCTCCCAGTCTTTGTCAATCAGCCTTATCTCTTGTGTGCGCTTTACTCTGTCCTCTTTTCCTTTGATACTTGAAGTGTAACATCTAAATGTTAAGATGCCGTTAAAATTTAGGGGATGTGGCAATTTTATTGGCTAAATTTCAAATCCCAAAATGCAAATGAGGCGAGGATAAACCTCGCCACTACATTAATACGTTAATTTGTAGGGGCGGGGCTTGTCCCCGCCCACACCACTAACGTCATTGCGAGGGGCGGGGCTCGTCCCCGCCCGCTGTCCCCACCGAGATTGCTTCGTCGCTACGCTCCTCGCAACGACACGAGGGGGCAGAGCCTCGCAATCCCGTCGACCAAATTCCAAATACAGTTGTAGTGCGACCTTTTAGGGTCGTGCAATCCCGCCCTGGCACGAGGCTAAAGCCTCGCACTACATTTTTCCTTTTGATTTGTCATTTTGACTTTTGACCTTTGATTTTTGATTTCCCCTCAAGCATCTTGTCCACCGCAGCTTTGGCCTTAAGCCGAATTCGCTCGGGAACCTTCACCTCGGGGCTCATCTTCTCCAGAGACCGTAAAACTTTCTCCGGGGTAATCAACTTCATGTCGGGACAGATTGCCTGCTCGGAAGCAGGAATAAACCTCTTGCCGGGATTCTCTTTTCTAAGCCGGTGTATTATCCCCAGCTCCGTGCCCACAATCATCTCTCTGACCTCATCCCGCCGGGCATATCTACACATCCCGCCGGTGCTGAGCACCTCGTCGGCAAGAGCGATTACTTCTGGCGTGCACTCTGGATGGACTACCACCTTAGCTTGAGAATACTCCTGCTTCAACTCCTTTATCCTCTCAGGACTTATCCTGACATGGGTAGGACAGAAGCCGGGCCAAAGAATCATCTTTTTGCCCGTCCTGGCCGAGACGTAATGCCCGAGATACTGGTCAGGGACAAATAATATCTCCCGAGCATCCAGGCTTTCTACGACCTCGATGGCATTGGCGGAGGTACAGCAGATATCTGATTCCGCCTTGACTTCGGCTGGGGAGTTAACGTAGCAGACCACCACTGCTTGGGGATGTTCCTTCTTCTTCGCCCGTAAGCGTTCAGCGGTAATCATGTCTGCCAGGAGGCAGCCAGCGTTCACATCAGGAAGCAAGACCACCTTTCTTGGGCAGAGGATGGAGGCTGTTTCCGCCATGAACTGAACTCCGCAAAACACGATTACGCCAGCATCGGTTTCGGCAGCCCTCTGACTCAGCTCCAGGGAATCGCCGACAAAGTCGGCTATATCCTGAACCTCACCCAGTTGATAGTTATGGGCAAGAATAACAGCATCCCTTCTTTTCTTAAGAGCCGAGATTTTCTCTACCAGTTCATTATTCCTATTTCCCATCCGTGGCTATCCTCCGGGCCTGGTTGTACGCATCCATCCTCCCATCGCCAACAGACTCACTTGCCGATGGGTACAGCAGTCAGCGTGGGCATCGCCAACAAGCCTGTAGTTCTCTTCGAAGATACCTTCGATTACAGCTTTCTTTCTCGTACCCTTCTCTTCACTCTTACAGACGGCAATTATTTTAGCCATTGAGCAGTAATTTTCATTATACACGTTCTTATTACCCTCTCGCTATATTAACGAAAAGCAATAGCCCAGAGCCAAAGACATCACACAGATGACCGCCAGATAAATAGCCAGAGTCCTGCCACCGAATTCCTTTCTCAGAACCAGGATAGTGCCCCAACTGGTAATGGGCCCCGCCAACAGGAGCACCATTCCCGCGCCGATATTCATTCCCTGCGACACGAAAGCGTGGACCAGGGGAACGCTGGCTGTGGAGCAGATATACATGATTAAGCCAAAGCCAAGGCTGAAGAGATACCCCAATCCCCCACCGAGATGAGCGCCAACGAACTCTCCCACCGGAGCCACCGCTGTTACCAAAGCCGCCAGGGCCAGACCCAGAAGCAACTCCGGCCCAATCTCTTTGACCATATCCACAAAGGCGTATCTGAACACATGTTTTACTCGGTGAGCAACTTGCCGAGAGCCTCCTCCTATATATTCCTCTGGACTACTTTCGAAGGCTTGCTGGCAGTGGGAACAGCAAAAGTAATATGTCTCCCCGCCATATTCTGTTTTAGCCGCTTTCCCTACCTCGACACTCATCCCACAAACTGGGTCAAGAGCCTGTTGCTCTTGAGGAGTAAAAACCTTAGGTCTAACCTTGATGAGATTTCCCACCAGCCCCATGACTAAACCCATGGCTATCACGGCAAAGAAGATGAATATGGTGAACTTCAATCCCAGGAGACCATAGGTGACCAAAAGGGCACTTATAGAGGTGGCTGGCGTTGCCACCAGGAAGGCTAAAACTGGTCCCAACCTCGCCCCCTTCTGATGCAGGCTCACCGCCACCGGGAGGGAACCGAGACAGCAGATGGGAAGGATTGTCCCGATAAGGGTGGAATAAAGGATTGGCTTCACACCCCCTCCCCCAAGGCGTCTCTCCACCCACTTTGAAGGAACAAATTCGTGAATTAAGCCACTCAGCAGGAACCCTATTGCCAGGAAGGGCAATACATCGATGAAATAATCCTTGAATACTATGAAATACTGGACTACCAACTATTCACCTCCGACAGATTGAAGCCGTGGCCGGCTATGTTGCGCCTTATCTTCTCACTTATATGCCTTTACTGTGATGCTCAGAAGTTTCTCTTTCGTCTGGTTTGTTTTGTTCTCTATATAAAATTCCCGGCTTGCTACTAGCTCTATATCCTCAAAGCCGGCTTTCTTTATCTTTTCCAAGTATTCCTGCTGCTCCAATGCCCCGCCGATACAACACGCCCAGGCATTCGAGTCAGTCTTTATCTCATCGGGGAGAGCTCTTTCCGAAACAATATCAGAGACAATTAGCCTGCCCGTTGGCTTCAAGACTCGATAAACCTCATGAAAAACTTTAGATTTATCCGGTGAGAGATTGATGACGCAGTTGCTGATAATCGCATCCACAGATTCATCCTTGACTGGGAGGTTCTCCATTTCTCCCAGGCGAAATTCCACATTATGGTAGCCATAATTCCTGGCGATTTCTTCTGCCTTATCTACCATCTCCTCCGTCATATCAACCCCGATAGCCTTGCCAGTCGGGCCAACCTTGTTGGCCGCTAAAAATACATCCACTCCGGCTCCCGACCCTAAATCCAGGACTACCTCACCCGCTTTGAGGTCTGCTATGGCGGTAGGGTTACCACATCCCAACCCCATAATCGCCTCTTCTGGAACATGTTCCAAATCCTCTCTCAAGTGTTCGGTAGCCTTAGCTTGCAACATGGAGCTGGCTCCGCGAGCACAACTTGGGCAGCAGCTCTCTTGGTCCTGCCTAGCTATCTGGGCGTATCTCCCCTTCACCGCTTCCTTGATTTCCTTATCTTTCATAATTCACCTCCTGACATTTGCACAGCGATAGCTCCTTCATTAGAGCTTCGCTATCAATAATTAACCTGGCTAATCTAGCATCCGTAAGCTTGTAGTAAACCTTTTGGGCTTCTTGCCTCTCTTTCACAATGTTACATTCCTTAAGGGCTCTAAGGTGGTGCGAAACGAGGGATTGTTCCTTATTCAAAACGCTGGCGAGTTCACCAACACACCTCTCGCCCTTAGCCAGCAACCTAAGTATCCCGAGCCTCGTCGGCTCCCCAATACACCTCAAAAATCTGGCCTGATCCTCTTCTATTGTCATATGAACCTCCGTTTATATGAATTATAGTTCATATATAAACTGAAGTCAAAAATCTTAAATGGGATAATGCGACATGTCTAGCAGAGCGCATAAAATGACAGGAAAACGAAGGGGACATACTCGAGGATTATCGTGAAATTCCGGTGCTAAATCTGCCTCTTCAGTTTCTGGTGTTCTAAGTAATCCTCGATAGCCGCTTTAAGCGCATCCTCGGCCATGACCGAGCAGTGCACCTTGGCCGGCGGCAGCCCATCTAAAGCTTCGACCACTGCTTTGTTGGAGATTTTCAGAGCTTCCTCGATTCTCTTTCCCTTCACCATCTCAGTGACCATGGAGCTGGTGGCAATGGCCGCTGCACAGCCAAAAGTCTTGAACTTAGCGTCAACGATGATGCCATCCTTGACCTTAATGTAAAGCTCCATGACATCGCCGCAGACAAGATTCCCGACATGCCCCACACCATCGGGGTCCTCAATCTCCCCGACATTGCGGGGATTCTTGAAGTGCTCCATTACCTTATCGTTGTACAGCGACCAGATATCAGGCATTTATTCCACTCCTATTTTTGAGTTTTCAAAAGCGGGGACATAGCTCTCAACCTGGCGACAATTCCAGGCAAGACATCCAGCACTCGCTCCACATCTGCCTCCGTGTTTTCTCGTCCCAGGGTAAACCTGAGCGAGCCATGAGCTTGCTCGGCGGGAAGCCCCAGCGCCAGAAGAACATGGGATGGTTCAAGGCTTGCCGAGCTACAGGCTGAGCCGGTAGAAGCACAGATGCCCTCTAAGTCAAGATTTAAAAGCATGGATTCCCCTTCCACAAAATCAACGCTTAAATTGACATTGTTGGGCAGCCTTCTCGTGGGATGACCATTCAAGCGGATGTGGTCAAGCTTCCCCACGAGACCTTCGATTAGCTTATCCCGAAGATAAGCCAGCCGTTCTGCTTCCTTGCCTATCTCCTGCCCGGCGAGCTCCACCGCCTTGCCCAGTCCCACGATAGCCGGAACATTTTCGGTACCGGCCCTGCGCCTTTTTTCTTGCTCTCCCCCATGCATAAGGGAAACTGATTTGGTGCCTTTCCTGACATACAGTGCCCCCACTCCTTTAGGTCCGTAGAGCTTATGCGCTGAAATGGAGAGCAAGTCCACCTTAAGCTCAGCCACATTCACCGGGATATGCCCCACCGTTTGCACGGCATCGCTGTGAAAATAGACCCCGGCCTCTCTGGCAATTTTACCTATTTCCTCCACAGGCTCTATCGTGCCTACTTCGTTGTTGGCATGCATGACCGAGATAAGGATAGTTTTATCGGTAATAGCTTTCCTGACATCCTGGGGGTCAACCAGGCCATATTTATCCACCGGCAGGTAGGTTACCTTGAATCCCCTTCTCCCCAGAAACTTGCACACCTCCAGCACCGCATGGTGCTCAATGGAGGTGGTGATGATGTGATTTCCTTTATGCTCGTTAGCATAAGCGATGCCCTTAAGGGCGTAATTGTCCGCCTCCGTTCCTCCGCTGGTAAAAACAATTTCCTCACTCCGGGCGCCGATGAGTTCCGCCACCTTGGTCCTGGCCTCTTCCACGGCTCCCTTCGCCTCCTGTCCATAGGAATGGATGCTTGAAGGATTGCCAAAGGCGTCGGTAAAAAAAGGCAGCATGGCCTTCACCACCTCAGGATGAGTTGGCGTGGTAGCAGCGTGGTCCAGATATATCCTTCGCATCTAACCCTCTACTACCTCCAGCCCACTATAAAATTGCCACATCTCCATAAATCTTAACGGAATTTTAGCATTTAGATGTTACAATTCAAAGGTCAAAAATCAAAATGACAACTCAACATAAAATCAAAAATTAAGCATAAAAAGACAAAGATGAGAAGACGATATTTTTTCATTGGCAATCCCCTGGAGGGGTAATAAAATTGCCACATCCCCCTAGATTTTAATAGAATTTTAATATTTAGATGTTATGATTTAATTGGTTTTTGCATTGCCCCCCATTCTGTCCTTGCGAGGATGATGAAGTCAGCCGAAGCAATCTCGTGGAGGGGTAAGGGGCTTGTTGCGCCCCGACAAGTCTGGGCGTGGCTGGTAAATCAGGCAACTACCAGAAGCTGGAGACCAGAAGTAAGGAAGAAGATGGTTCTGTGGTATAGTGTATAAGGATTAAGTTGCTGGAGACAACTGGTTGTTGACCGATTTCTTCCAGCACCAATGGTTAGCGCCGGTGAAATCGGAGCAACTGCAAACTAAGAAGGAAGTTTGTTAACAATGAAAAGGATTGTTTTACTGATTGTGGCCAGTCTTTTGGTGATAGGGTTGGTTCTACCGGGCTGTGGTGAAGCAAAACCCGAGCCATTACTCTATGTCTTCGAAGGTGGGAAAATTAGCATCGGTGTAGCCGGGGAACTGAACTATACGGCTGGCGCGATGCAATGGGCAGGCGCCATGCTGGCGCAGGATGCAATCAACCGCAATGGTGGGATAGACATAGACGGCGTGTCCCAGATCTTGGAGTTAGTCCCGATAGAGACCGGTGAAGAAACCGTGGACCCTACCGGTCTCACTGGCGTATCGGCTCTTACGGCAGCGATAGATGGCGTGGACTTCATCCTCGGCGGTTTCCGGACAGAAGCCGTTGAGGTCTACCGATATGTGGCTATGGAGAAGGGGGTGATTTTCATCAACTGTGGTGCTGCCGCAGAGACGCTACAGCACAGCGTAGTCAATGATTACGCGGGCTACCGGTTCTGGTTCAAGGGCATGCCGCACAATGAGTATTTTTTGGGCCAGAGCGTTGTGAGGACACTGGGAGCGGTCGCAATAAGACTCAGAGAGGAAATGGGAGTAGCAGCTAATTATACGCTGAATGCTGTCATAATTGCTGACAATTTGGCATGGGCCTATGAGCAAGTAGTAGTTATCAAGGAACTGCTAGTGGGTATAAACGTGAATCTTGTCCATACCCCATATTGGGTAGATGCGACGGGAAGCACGGTAGAAATGCAGAATGTACTGACCTCAATAGCAGGCTTAGATCCCCAGTTTATCATCCCCATATTATCCGCGGATGCTGGCGCTCTCTATGATGTGCTGCGTGCATCTTATGTGCCGAATGCTATGTCGGTAGGCATTAACGTAATGGCCCAGCTTAAGAGCCCTTGGGGTGCCGGCAACCTTACCACAGCTCCCCCTGGTGGCCCCGCTTGTGCTTATGAAGTTATACTGGATACCTGGGCAGAGGGGCTAGAGCAGGTCCCCGGCAAGACGGGACCTTTCCTTACTGCGGTCATGAACTTTACCTCAGGAGAGTACCCACTCTATACTGCGGCTACCCATGATGCTCTTTTTGGTCTGAAAGAGGCTATCGAGGTGGTGGCGTGGTATGATGCGGAGGAAGGAGCTGCATACGCATGGGCTGATGACATTGTTCGATGGATGGAAGACCCGGCAAACGCCCAGGTGACCACAACTGGCTTGACCACCTATTATCCCAGGCCGGAAACCACAGCCGCCGGGAAGCCAGCACTCACCGAGGCCCAGGTACGCTCGTTGTATGATCTTGATAGCTATAACTATACGTATACGTATGACGCGAAGGACTGGACAATGCCGGCACATACCACTCATGACCTGGCCTACGGTCCTGGCCTCTTGACCGGCATTGGCGCCCAGTGGCAGTGGAACGCAGAGGCTGGTCAATGGAAGAAGGTGGGCGTCTGGCCAGTGGATTTCGGAGACGAATACGACGAGGCGTTGACTGACCAGTACGGCTGCTGGAACTTTGAGTACTCCGGCACGGTGGACCTCATAATACCGCAGAGTGTAATCGACCACCACAAGCCTGAGTAGAGACCGGAGCAAGGGCAGTAGCCCATTGATAGACCTGGCGGTGACTTCGGGTGAGCCCGGGGTCACCGCTCTTTTTTATTACCCGCCCCGTTTTGGGCGGGGACAAGCCCCGCCCCTACAAATTAACGTATTAATGTAGTGGCGGAGTTTATCTCCGCCTTATTTTTGGCTCCCCTTCTGTCGTTGCGAGGCTGACGAAGTCAGCCGAAGCAATCTCGTGGAGTGGTAATGAGATTGCCGCGCTTCGCTCGCAACGACAAAAGGAAGAAGTGCTCGCAATGATAAGAAACGATGTGCTCGCAATAACAAAACCTCAAGTGGCTGGACATTGCTTGAGGATAGGGGTATACTAGCTGGCACGTCTTCAAAGCCGCTGCTCCAGTAGCCAAAGGGAGGCCGACTAAGGATGGATGAAGTTATTATTTCCCGTGCCATTGTTGAAAGCTACATGAAAGACTTCATGGGGGCGATGGAGGCGGATGTTGCTGTAGCCGGGGCGGGGCCGGCTGGGCTTGTCACTGCCTACTCCCTGGCGAAAGAGGGAATAAAGGTGGTAGTGTTTGAAAGGCAGCTTCGTGTTGGCGGAGGCATGTCCGGGGGAGGGATGATGTTTAACCGCATCGTCGTTCAGGAGGAAGGCAAGAGGATATTGGATGAGTTTGAAGTTCCAGCCAAAGAATATGAAAAGGGGTACTATGTCGCTGATTCGCTGGAGGCTATTTCAACTATCTGCTCAAGGGCTATAAAAGAAGGGGCGAAGATTTTCAATTTGGTTAGCGTTGAAGATGTCATGATTCGGGAAGATGACAGGATAACCGGGCTTGTTTTGAATTGGAGCGCTGTTTCCTGGTCGAAGCTGCACGTGGACCCTCTAACTGCAAGGTGCAAGGTGGCTGTAGATGCCACCGGGCACGACGCTGAAGTCTGCCGTATCGTGGTAGAGAAGATAGGTCCGAAGTTAAGGACAAAGACGGGGGAAGTTATTGGGGAGAAGTCCATGTGGGCTGAAAGAGGGGAAAGAGAAATATTGGAAAACACCAGTGAAGTCTACCCCGGATTAGTGGTCGCCGGTATGACAGCGAACGCCGTTTTTGGTTCCCCGAGGATGGGGGCCATTTTTGGGGGTATGCTTTTATCCGGTAAAAAGGCTGCCCAAGTGGCTAAGGAATTGCTTAAATAAGGTTAAGTTTGCTATGGCAAAGACAATAGCTGAAATCAACGAGAAAATCAGAAAAGGTAAGGCTGTCGTGGTGACTGCCGAGGAAGTGATTGACATCGCTAAAGAAAAAGGTGTGAGCAGGGCGGCCGAGGAAATTGATGTAGTTACCACCGGCACCTTCGGTACCATGTGCGGGTCTGGTGCCTTTTTCAATATCGGACATTCCAGGCCGAGGATAAAACTTGGCGGCGGCAAGGTTTACCTCAATGATGTCCCGGTCTATGCCGGGATAGCTGCTGTTGATATTTTCCTCGGGGCAACTGCCCTTCCCGATGATGACCCCAGAAATAAGTTTTATCCCGGGGAGTTCAATTATGGTGGTGGGCATGTAATCGAGGAGCTGGTAGCGGGGAAAGACGTAAGACTTACCGCCACCGCTTTTGGAACGGACTGCTACCCCCGGAAAAAGCTGGAGACCCTGATTAACATTAAGGACATAAACGAGGCAATTCTATTTAATCTCAGAAATGCCTACCAGAACTATAATGTGGCGGTGAACATCTCCGATAAGGTTATCTATACCTATATGGGGGTGCTTAAGCCCAATTTGGGAAATGCTCACTACTCTACGGCGGGGCAACTCTCACCGCTGCTGAACGACCCCTACTATAAGACTGTAGGTGTCGGGACGAAGATTTTCCTGGGTGGTGGAATAGGTTATGTGGCCTGGCATGGTACGCAGCATAACCCCGCTGTCCTCAGGGGAGACAATGGCGTGCCGCGGCGGGGGGCAGGGACACTGGCCGTGATTGGAGACTTGAAGCAGATGAAGCCGGAGTGGTTAGTCGGGACAAGCATGCTCGGTTACGGCTGCACATTAACTGTGGGCATAGGTGTCCCGATACCCATACTTTCCGAGGAAATTCTCCGTTACACTACAGTAAGCGATGCTGGCATCCTGGCACCCCTCGTGGACTATTCCGAGGCTTATTCCCAGTTGAAGCCGGATATCCTGGGAGAAGTTAGCTACGCTGAGCTCAGAAGCGGTCGTATAAAAGTTCAGGGCAAAGATGTCCCAACTGGTTCTTTATCCAGCTATCCTAAAGCGGTAGAGATTGCCAGTATCTTGAAAGAATGGATAGAAAAGGGTGAGTTTTTGCTCACCGAGCCAGTGGCTCCGTTGCCCGGAGTGGAGTCGGGCATAACCTTTAAGTCACTCAAGGAAAGACCAATAGGGGAGTAATTAAGAAGAATGAATATCTCCAGAAGAATAGTGCTTCACTTCCCGCCCAACATAACAGAACAGCCGGTCGTTTACCGCCTGGTTAAGGATTTTGGGCTCACCTTTAATATCCTCAAAGCTTCAGTATCGCCGGGAGAGGAAGGATTGCTGGTCATGGAACTGAGCGGTGACCAGAAAAACTACGATAAGGGCGTCAAATACCTCACTGAGACCGGGGTAGAAATCCAGTCCTTAAGCCAGGATGTCGTCCGCGATGAATCCCGGTGCACTCATTGTGGAGCCTGTATTACCATTTGCCCCACCGAGGCTTTTTCTCTGGAGCCAAAAACAAGGAAAGTGCTCTTTGACCACAATAAGTGTGTTGTCTGCGGACTATGTGTCAAGGCTTGCCCTCCCCGGGCTATGATATTGCATTTCTAACCCTGAACGAAGTGAAGGGGAAGAATCCCCATGCATGAGCCACGTTTCTACCGCCACTGGATTAAGGACAGCGGGTTAATTTCCTTTAATGTAGTGGTAGCGCAGACAGACTTATACATCCGCTCTCAGCGTAATCTTAAGGATAAAGCCCTTAATTCCGTGCTAAAGCACCGTGGCTCTCTAGTGGCATATATTGAGCGTCATCCTATTTTCCTGACTACATTAGACACTTATCAGGCTGAAGCTGAAGCCCCGGCCATCGTCAAAGAAATGGCCAGGGTATCTCAGCTAACAGGTGTCGGTCCTATGGCAGCGGTAGCTGGCGCCATTGCTGAAGCGGTAGGCAGGGATTTACTCGCCTTCTCGCCAGAGATAATTGTGGAAAACGGTGGCGATATTTTTCTGAAAATATCTAAGAAGAGGCTGGTGGGCATCTACGCCGGGCAATCATCTTTTACCAAGAAAATTGCCCTGGAAATTATACCCGGAGAGACACCATTGGGCATAGGTACGTCTTCAGGAAGCGTAGGACATTCTTTAAGCCTGGGCAGCGCTGACGCCGTTATTGCTCTTTCATCCTCGGCAGCTTTAGCCGATGCCGCAGCCACAGCGCTAGGAAATATGGTCAAGGCAGCAGATGATATTTCTAAGACAATTGAAAAAGCCCGGAGTATCGAGGGACTACGTGGTGTGGTTATTATTGTGGGCGACAAAATGGGTGTCTGGGGCAGGGTGAAAATTGTGCCCCTTGGGTAGTCCTTTCTTTTTTGCCCCGAGCAGTGATAAAGTTTTAGATAATGAGAAACTTACCCAACCTCCGTGTGCAATTAGCCCCCCGGCATCCTGAGGGACTAATCCTGACTAATCCTGTGATGATAGCCGCTGGCATAGCTGGCTATGGCATAGAGTATGCTGAAATTGTTGATATACAAAAATTGGGCGCCATTGTCTGTAAAGGAACGACCCTTATGCCTAAAGAAGGTAATGCCCAACCACGACTGGTGGAAACCGCTGGTGGTCTGCTAAATTCGGTGGGCTGGGAAAATATCGGTGTCGACGCCCTGATTGGAGAAAAAGCGCCTGTATGGGCAGGGTGGCAGGTTCCGGTTATTGTTAATGTTGCCGGGGAAACAATAGACGAATATGTGGCTGTGACAAGCAAGTTAGAAGGCGTGCCCGGGATCAGCGGCATTGAGCTAAATATTAGCTGCCCCAATGTTTCCGCAGGAGGGATAGGATTTGGTATCGACCCCAAGCTTGCCGCTCGGGTAACTTCAGTGGTTAAAGATGCCAGCACCTTACCGGTTATCGTTAAGTTGAGCCCCAATGTAACCGATATTAAGGAAATCGCTTTAGCCGTGGAAGAAGCTGGAGCTGATGCCATATCCCTGATTAACACACTGAAGGGCATGGCAATCGATATAGACCAGAGGAAGCCATGCTTAGGGAATATTACAGGCGGGCTTTCTGGTCCCGCTATCAAGCCTGTGGCTCTTTATATGGTATTCGAGGCAGCCAGGGTGGTCCGTATTCCAGTGATAGGATGTGGCGGCATTGTTTGTGCCGAGGATGCCCTGGAGTTTATTATGGCTGGGGCTACCGCTGTGCAGATTGGCACAGCCAGCCTGACCAGTCCTGATATCTGTCTTACTATACTGGAGGGAATAGAGCATTTTATGCTGGACAAGGGGGTGGAGAATCTCACTGACCTTATTGGCGTTGCCCAGGATAAGTCCTGAGAGAGCCGCTATTTGGCGGTCGATTCCTTCTGGATGAAGCTGATGATGTCCTCTGTGGAAGTGCCCGGGCCAAAAACGGCTTTTATGCCTATTTGTTGTAAGGCAGGAATATCATCCTCGGGTATTATGCCACCAGCGATAACCAGGGCATCTTCTCTTCCTTTTTTTCTTAATCCTTCTATGATCGGTGGAAAGAGCTCTAAATGAGCTCCCGACAGGATGCTCAACCCAACAACATCTACATCCTCCTGGATAGCTGCCTCGACAATCATATCGGGGGTTTGTCGGATACCAGTATAGATTACCTCCATGCCGGCATCCCGCAAAGCTCTCGCTACCACTTTAGCACCTCGGTCATGCCCATCTAAACCAGGCTTGGCTAGTAGAACACGAATCCTATCTTTGTTCATAGTCTGCTCCCTCTAGGTTTTCTGACAAAGCTCAACAAGCACCCCTCTAAGCGATTTGGGGTGAATGAAAGCTACCATGCCCTCGAAGCCAGGGCGAGCCTTCTTATCAACTAATTCTATTCCCCTTTCAGAGAGGCGGCCGAGCTCCTTATCTACATCGTCAACTTCAAACGTTATGTGGTGAAGGCCCTCCCCTCTTTTCTCCAGGACTGTAGCCATATTACTGCCGGGAAGTGGTTCTAAAAGTTCCAGATTGGCGCCCTGGCCCAAGGAAAGGATGGCTGCCTTTACTCCTCGCTCCGGCAGGGTTTCAATCTTGTCAACCTCAGCGCCGAAACAATCCTTATAAAGCTTTATCGCTTCATCGAGGTTGCTGACTAAAATACCGATGTGGTCAACTTTTCTGGTCATTTCACCTCCTTTAAAGCCAGTGCCATAAATCTTGAAAGCTGCTTCTCAAAAAACCAGGAATTCCTTTTGGGTAGAAAAAATCTTGCGCAGTACATCACATATCTCACCCTCGGTGGCGTAAGCCTCCACACATTCAAGAAAGGCGGGCATGGTATTATCCTTGCTTCGGGCGACATCTTCCAATCGCTTAAGCGCCTGCTTGACTTTGCCGTTGTTCCTGTCTTTCCTAACCTGGGCAGTCCTTTCCTTCTGTCTTTTTTCCA